>Ga0208700_1000166_pt1 | contig 24206 bp, 18 predicted proteins | sample DeeseametaMP2016_FD_184179 | JGI IMG/M metagenome (GOLD analysis project Ga0208700, IMG submission 184179) | Marine microbial communities from the Deep Pacific Ocean - MP2016 (SPAdes) | ecosystem: Environmental > Aquatic > Marine > Oceanic | place: East of Hawaii, North Pacific Ocean | collected... | reverse complement strand
GCTCCCCTCGCCCGGCGCGGCCCCGTCGTCGCCGTCGACCTGCCCGGCTTCGGGCACACCCGGCTCGTGGACTCCGACCGGCTCACCGTGCCCGGTCACGTCTCCTTCGTGCGACGGGTGCTCGACGCCCTGGGCTGGGCGTCGGCCACCGTGCACGGCAACTCCATGGGCGGCCTGATCGCCACCCACCTGGCCGCGAAGCACCCCGAGGTCGTCGACCGGCTGGTCCTGGTCTCCCCCGCCCTCCCGCACTCGTGCGCGCTGCGGCTGCTGCCACCCTCGGTGCCGGCCGTGCAGGGGATGCTCACCATGGGCCTGCCCAGCATCAGCGGCACCGTGCTCGCCGCCGCCACCGGGCGCGACGCCCGACCGGCCGCGCGGGCGCTGCTCGGCCTGATCTTCACCGACCCCGACGCCGTACGCCCCACGCTGCTGCAGGCCATGGCCGCCGACGCCCTGTCCGAGGACCCCGAGCAGCTGGCCGACCGGAGGCGCACCCTGCGCAGCAGCACCGCCTCGATCGCCCGGCTCTGGCTCGAGCCCGCCCCCACCTGGCGCGCGATCCGTGCCATCGAGGCCCCCACCCTGGTCCTGGGCGGCACCGCCGACGCGCTGGTCCCGGCACGGGTCCTGCGCCACGTGCTGGCCTCCCGGCCCGACTGGACCGGCCACCTCATCACCGACCGCCGGCATGCGCTGATGCTCTCGGAGCCGCACGAGTTCCTCGACCACGTCGAGCAGTGGCTGGCCGAGCACGCCCGCGCGGCCTGAGCCACCCCGGTCGCCCGAGGGCGCTCAGAGGACGATCAGAGGGCCGGCAGCGTCCTGGTCACGATGGTGAGCAGCGCGTCGCGCAGCAGCCGGTGCGCCTGGGCACGCGACAGCGCGCCCGCGCGGGTCCACTCGCGCACCGTGGCCTTGGCCAGCCCGCCGTAGGCGCGCACCGCGGCACGCGCCACGTGGTCGTCGGCGTCGAGGCCGACCAGCTCCAGCACCCGTCGGGCCGCGAGGTCGTCGGCCTCCTCGAGGATCCGTGCCACGTCCTCGTCCTCGGCGACGCCCTCGGACCCCAGCACCGTGAAGTACGACGCCGCCTGGGGCTCCACGGAGTCGAGGAACCAGCCCACGGCCCGCTCGACGCGGTCCTCGAGCGCCAGCGCGTCCAGCGCCTCGGTGTCGGCGGCGCGCGGCGGCCGGGGGCCGCCCTCGAGCGACGGCAGCAGCACCGAGCGCCGCACCACCTCGAGGTAGAGCCCGCGCTTGTCACCGAAGTAGTGGTTGAGCAGGCCCCGGGCGATGCCGGCCTCCCGGGCGATCTCGGCGGCGGAGACCTGGGCGTAGGGGCGCTGACCGAACAGTCGGACGGCGCACGCGACGATCTGCTCGCGACGCTCGTCCGGAGGCAGGCGGCGTGCCCGGCTCCCCGAGGTGCCCCCGACGGCGTACCTGGGCGAGTGCGGCATGGGCTCACTGTCGCAGATGCCAGCCCTTGTCACGAGCCACGACGGTCTGGACCACCCGGGAGGATCATGCCGATCCCTCATCTCGGCATCGCCGCGGCCGATCTCCCTGTCAGAGAGGGACGGCGGACCGCACTTCCCACCGGGTCCGTCGCTCGCGAGCCAGCCACCCTGGTGCGCGCCGCAGGAAGTGCGGAAGGCACCGGGGTGCCCTCGTCCCCACCGCCCACGGGTCAGCGGCTGCGGGTCAGAGACTGGGTGATGACGGCGTTCGCCGCTCTCTGGAAGCCCGTCACCACCGCCTCGAGCGTGAGCCGTCGCAGCGTGGGGAGCGTCTGCTCGAGCCGCTCGGCACCCTCCCGCGAGGCGTCGCGCCGATAGGGGTCGAGCACCTGGTCCCGCAGGATCTCGGTCAGCTCCGTGACCAGCGTCTTCATGTTGCGGCGGATGGCATCGCTCGCCGCCTGCATCGACTCGCGCGGGATGTCGATGCCGAGCAGCTCGACACCTTCGGCGAACCCGGGCATCACCACGAGGTGCTCGCCGTCGCGGTCCAGCACTCCGATCGACTCGAGCAGTGCGAGATCGGCCGCGGACAGCTCCCGACCCGCACGGCGCTGGACCTCATCGGGGTCCAACCGCTCGGGCGGTCGCGGGCTCCAGGACGTCAGCATGGCCCGCTGCAGCGCGAGGTCCTCCACGGTCGCCTCCGCAGGCAGCGCAGCGATGAATCCCTCGACGGCCTGCAGTGTGAAGCCGTGCTCCTGCAGCGCGCGCACCAGAGCGAGGTAGGCCAGGTGCAGTTCGCCGTAGTAGGCGAGGCGTCCGCGGCGCTGCGGCGCCGGCACCAGTCCGAGACTGGCGTAGTAGCGCGTGGTCCGCACCGTGAGGCCGGCGGCGGCCGCCAGCTCGTCCACGGTCATCCGGGCATCGTCCGGCACGGTGGCAGAGGCGGAGGAGCGCGCAGTCATGACCCGCACAGTATCGCTGTGACAGTGCTCTTGCATCGTGACAGTTCTGCTGTCACAGTTGCGTTGACCGATCGTTGTCGGGGCCCGGCGAACACCCAGCGGGTCCTCACGAGCACAGGAGCATCTCGATGGCGCAGCCCACCTCCATCTACGAGCAGGAGCACGAGGACTTCCGCGCGATGGCGCGCACCTTCATGGAGAAGGAGGTCGCCCCCCACATGGAGCAGTGGGAGAAGGACGGCCAGGTGAGCCGGGAGCTGTGGCTCAGAGCCGGCGAGCAGGGCCTGCTCTGCTTCGACGTGCCCGAGGAGTTCGGCGGCATGGGGGTCGACGACTTCCGCTACAACGCGATCGTCTCCGAGGAGCTCTCGCGCATCGGCGCCAGCGGACCGGGCTTCCCCGTCCACACCGACATCATCGTGCCCTACATCACCTCCCTGGGCACCGACGAGCAGAAGCAGCGCTGGCTGCCGGGCCTGGTGAGCGGTGAGCTGATCTCGGCCATCGCCATGACCGAGCCGGGGGCCGGCTCGGACCTGCAGGGCGTCAAGACCAGCGCGGTCGACAAGGGCGACCACTACGTCCTCAACGGCTCCAAGACCTTCATCTCCAACGGCATCATGAGCGACGTAGTGATCGTCGTGTGCCGCACCGACCCCGACGCCGGTCACATGGGGATCAGCCTGCTGGTGGTCGAGCGTGGCATGGCGGGCTTCGAGCGCGGTCGCAACCTGGACAAGATGGGCCTGAAGGCCCAGGACACCGCCGAGCTGTCCTTCGACAACGTCGAGGTCCCGAAGGCCAACCTGCTGGGCAAGGAGGGCGAGGGCTTCATCTACCTCATGCAGAACCTGCCCCAGGAGCGCATCTCCATCGGCGTGCAGGCCGTCGCGGCCATCGAGCACGTCCTGGACCTCTGCCTGTCCTACGCCAAGGAGCGCGAAGCCTTCGGCAAGCCGATCGGCAAGTTCCAGCACAACCGCTTCGTGCTCGCCGAGATGGCCACCGAGGCCTATGTCGCCCGCACCTTCATCAACGACTGCGTGATGAAGCTCAACGCCGGTCAGGCCGACCCGGCTCTGGCGTCGATGGCCAAGTGGTGGACCACCGAGCTGCAGGCGAAGGTCGTCGACGCCGGCGTCCAGCTCCACGGCGGCTACGGCTACATGACCGAGTACCCCATCTCCCGGGCCTACACGGACTCGCGCATCTCGCGCATCTACGGTGGCACCACCGAGATCCAGAAGGAGATCATCGGTCGCACCCTGGGCTTCTGAGCGCCGCCCCCCGGTACCTCGAGTCGGTACCTCGAGTCGGCGCGTCCCTCCTCGGGAGGGCGCGCCGACTCCTCCCGCGCGACTCAGCCCAGCACGCGGTCGTGGTGCAGCGAGCTGTGGCGGGTCTCCTTCGCCGCCAGCACCGCCGCGACCGTGATGGCCGAGGCCACCACCAGGTAGATGCCGACGGCGGCGGTATTGTCGCCGCCCCCGGAGGCCAGCAGCTTCACCGCGATGATCGGGGCGAGCGCACCGGCGAAGATCGAGGCCAGCTGGTAGCCGACCGAGGCGCCGGTGTAGCGCACCGAGGTGCCGAACAGCTCGGAGAAGAACGCCGCCTGCGGGCTGTACATCAGCGAGTGGAAGAACAGCCCGACCACCACGGCGAGCAGCACCTTGCCCGGCTCACCGGAGGACGCCAGCCCGAAGAACGGGAAGATCCACACCGCCACACCGATGGCGCCGACGAGGTAGAGCGGGCGACGACCGACCCGGTCCGAGAGCGCACCGATCGCGGGGATGAGGAAGAACTGGACGGCCGCACCGATGAGCAGCATCTGCAGGATCAGGTCGGTCCCGATGTCGGCGAAGTCCTTGGCGTAGGTCAGCACGACGACGGTGAACAGGTAGTAGGAGATGTTCTCGGCCATCCGCATGCCCATGGCGACGAGCACCTCGCGCGGGTAGCGGCGCAGCACCTCCAGGATCGGCAGGTGCGCGTCGTCGGCGCGCTCGGCCATCTCGGCCTTGGCCTCCTGGTAGACCGAGGACTCCTCGAGCTGCAGGCGCACCCAGAGCCCGATCAGGACCAGCACGGCCGAGAGCAGGAACGGGATGCGCCAGCCCCACGCCTCGAAGGTCTCGTCGGACTGCACCGCGGCCAGCACGAAGAGCACCGCGGTCGCGAGCAGGTTGCCCAGCGGCACACCGGCCTGCGGCCACGACGACCAGAAGCCACGACGCTCGGGGTCGCCGTGCTCGGCGGCCATCAGCACCGCGCCGCCCCACTCGCCGCCGACGGCGAAGCCCTGCAGGAGCCGGCAGACCAGGAGCAGGATCGGCGCCGCGAGACCGATCGTGGCGTACGTCGGCAGCAACCCGATCGCGAAGGTCGCCACGCCCATCATCACCAGCGCGACGACCAGCATCTTCTTGCGGCCGACACGGTCACCGAAGTGCCCGAAGACCACACCGCCCAGGGGACGGGCGACGAAGCCCAGCGCGTAGGTGCCGAAGGCCAGCAGCGTGCCGGTCACCGGGTCGGACTCGGGGAAGAACAGGGTGCCGAAGACCAACGCGGCGGCCGAGCCGTAGAGGAAGAAGTCGTACCACTCGACGGCCGTGCCGACGAGCGAGGCGAAGACCACCTTGGTGATCGGCGTGCGGGTGGTCCCGTCCGGCTCGGGGGCCGGGGCGCCCGGCGCGGCCGGGTGGGTGGAGACGGACATGGGGTGCTGCCTTTCCGAGAGAGAGAAGGAGAGGGGACGAGGAGGAGGGGGTCGGGACGCCGAGCCGGCGTATCAATACGCCGGCTCGCTGGGCCGGGGGTCGGTCACGTGGCGGTCCACCCGCCGTCGAGGACCTGGGCGGAGCCGGTGATGGAGGCCGAGTGGGGGCCGCAGAGCCAGGCGACGGCGGCCGCGACCTCGGCGGGCTCGACCATCCGCTTGACCGGGGTCCGGGCCAGCAGCACCTCGTCGACGACCCGGTCGTGGCTGATCCCGTGCTCCCGCGCCTGGTCGGCGACCTGGCCCTCCACGAGGGGGGTGCGGACGTAGCCCGGGCACACGGTGTTGGAGGTGACGCCGGTCCCGGCGGCCTCGAGGGCGATCACCTTGGACAGCCCCTCCAGGCCGTGCTTGGCCGAGACGTAGGCGGACTTGTACGCCGAGGCGCGCAGCCCGTGGACGCTCGACACATGGACCAGTCGGCCCCAGCCCGCGGCGTACATCCCCGGGAGCACGCGCTGGGAGAGCAGGAAGGGCGCGCGTAGCATCAGGTCGTGCAGGTGCTGCCAGGCGGCCGGGTCGAGGTCGGTCACCGGCGCCACGTGCTGCGCGCCGGCGTTGTTGACCAGCACCTGCACGGGTCCGAGGCGTCGCTCGACCCGGTCCACGGCCGCGGCGAGGTCCGCAGGATCGGTCAGGTCCGCGACCTCCGCGTGGCCACCCACGTCGGCGGCCACCTTCGCCGCGGCGTCGCCGTCGCGGTCGAGCACCACGACGCGCGCACCACCCTCGGCGAGGGCGGCGGCCACGGCGGCCCCGATGCCGCCGGCGCCACCGGTGACCAGGGCGCAGGCACCGTCGAGAGTGCCGGACGTCACATCGTTACTCATGGAGCGCCACGCTAGGCGGGGCGCCCCCTCGCGAGAATGTGTCGACGCCCCATCATCCGGCGCCGATCATGTGTGGCGCCGACACCCCACCGGCTCAGCGGACGCCGCGCAGCGCCACCACCCGCAGCGCGAGCTGGACGTCGAGCGCCCGGGCGGGCTCCCGCCAGCCCGGGCCGAGGAGCTCGTCGACCCGGCCCAGCCGTTGGGTCACCGTGTTGGGGTGCACGTGCAGGCGGGTCGCCGCGCCGGTGGGGCTGCCGCCCGCGGCGAACCACGCCTCCACCGTCTCGCGCAGGGCGCTGCCGCGCCGCTCGTCCCACGCCAGCACCGGCCCGAGGACCTCCTCGACGAAGTCGGCCAGGGCGTCGGGACCGGATCCACCGAGCACGAGCCGCGCGACGCCGAGGCCCACCGGGTCACTGACCTCCCCCACCCGCCCGAGCACCGTGAGCACGTCGGCGCAGCGAGCTGCCTCGGCGTACGCCGACGACAGCCCGTCAGCGAGGACGTCGGGCGGCCCGGCGACGACTCCGACGGTCGCGCGCCCGCCGGCGGACGCGACGGCCCGGGCCAGTGCGTGACCCGTCGCCGAGGGCGGCTCGTCGCTGCGCACGACCATGACCACCCGGCCGTCGTGGGTCCCGGCCAGGCCGCCCGTGGCCCGGGCGACCCTCGAGCCGGCCCGTGCGGCCACGTCGACCTCCACCCCCTCGACCTCGGCGACGGCGAGGACGCAGGGTCCGTCGAGCTCGGCTCCCTGGCGCACCGCCCGGGCGCGCAGCCGGCCCAGCTCGCCACGGTCGGGTCGCGCCCGCAGCAGGTCGGCCAGCAGCGCCCCTCCGAGCCTGGCCTCGGTCGCCTCCTCGGACCGGGCGAACAGCAGCACCAGCGCGACCACGACCGCTCCGCGCTCCAGGATGCGACGTTCGGCCGGGTCCAGCGCACGCTCGCCGTGAACCGCACCGTCCGCGAGGACGACCAGGCTGCCGAGCCGTTCGCTCCCCGCGACCACCGGCACCTCCTCCGCGACCGACGTCGGCTCCGGGCCCGCCAGCCGTCGGCCCTCGCGATCACGCACCGCCACGGGGTGGCCCAGCACCTCGCCCAGCACCTCGACCACCTCCTCCAACGGGCTCCCGCGCAGCACCAGCGCCGTGAGCCGGTCGTGGGCCGCGGCGGCCCGGTCGACGGCCGCGGCCTGCTCACCGATGCGTCGTGCGGCGTCGTCGAGGTCGGCGAAGAGCCGCGCGTTCTCCAGCGCCACCGCGGCGTGGGCGGCGAACGAGGTCAGCAACGAGACCTCCTCGGGCGGGAAGGGCCGCCCGGTGCGGTGGGTCGCCAGGAGCGCACCGATGACGCGTCCCTCGACGAGCAGCGGCACCCCGAGGATGGCCCGGATCCGCTCGCCGTCCACCGCCTCGTCGATGTAGCCGCGGTGCTCGAACCGCTCGTCGGACTGGTAGTCGGCGGTGAAGTACGGCGCCCCCGTCTGGGCGACGAGTCCCAGGAGCCCCGTGCCCAGCGGCAGCCGCAACCGCTCGAACTCCGCGGTGAGCGCACCGTCGGTCACCTTCATGTAGGACGCGCCCTCGCCGCTGTCGGCGTCCACGTCGTTGAGCGACAGGTAGGTCATGTCCGCCTTGAGCAGCTGACGGGCCCGGCGCACGATCGCCGACAGCACCGCGTCCACGTCGCGCAGGGCGGTGAGGTCGTGGGCTGTCTCGTACAGCGCCGACAGCTCCGCCTCGCGTGCCCGCTGCCGGGCGACCAGGTCCCGCAGCCGCAGCGCGACGTCCCACTCGCGCCGGGTGGCCTCGGGGTCGGCTCCCGCGGCGACGAGCGACGTCACGAGGGCGTCGTAGTCGGCGCGCGGGGCCTCGTCGTAGAGCAGGTCGAGGAACGTGGACACCGCGCGAGCATGCCCGCAGCGCACCAGCCCCACGCCCGCGGCCCCCGCGCACCGCACAGGTCACCGCACAGGTCACCGCACGGGTCACCGCTCAGGTCACTGCTCAGGTCATCGTGGCGGGGCCAACCGCCGACCGGTGACCTTGGTGGGGCGGACCCGCACGGTGGCGGACTTGCTCCCGGTGGGCCACGCGGTCGGCGCGTCCTCGGGGGCCGGCTCGAAGAGCACGCGTGCCACGCCGCGCACCAGGACGCTCCACCCGGTGCGGGTCTCGTGGTCGAGGTCGTCGACCTCCAGGGCGACCCGGCTGTCGTCGACCTCCCGGGCCATCGCGGAGTAGGCCGCGGTCCGGACGACGACAGCACCGTCGGAGACGGCGATGTTGACCGGCACGGCCACCGGTCCGTCGGCGTCGACCCAGACGAGCCGACCGATGCCGGCGGTCGCCATCAGCTCCCAGCAGGTCGGCTCGTCGAGGTCGACCAGGACCGGACGGTCCTGTGCCTGGCTGTGTCCCTGACTGTGCCCCTGAGCGTGCCCCTGGCTGTGCATGGTGGTCATGCCTCCACGGTGCCCCGGCCGCACAGCCGGTCGCAGGGTCCAAGGTCCCCCGCGACCGGTGCTCCGGTCCCGACCGCGCGGCTCAGCTCAGCTCGGCTCAGCTCAGGGTCTCGTCCCCGGAGGAGTCCGGGGACACCGACGACTCCGGGTCCGGGGAGACGTACGCCGGAGGCAGCCCCGGGCGTCCCTGGGGACCGCCGGGGCCACCGCGCTCGCCGCCGTCGGGACGCCCCCGCTCGGACCCCCGCTCGGATCCCCGGTCGGCCCCTCGCTCGATCCCGTGCCCGCGCCCGTCGTCACCCACCGCGTGCCCGACGGCGAAGCCGGCCCCGGCGCCCACGAGCACCGCGGCGGCCACACCCGCCGCGAGACCGGCGCGGCCCCGCGGACGCACCCGACGCGCGAACGCCACCGCGCGCTCACGACGGCCCGGCGCGCCCGGGGCGCCAGGAGCGACCGCGGCCGCCGCGTGCTCGGCGTCCGCAGGCTGCTCCGACTCCTCCTGCACGGTCTGCCCCTCCTGCGCTGGCTGCTCAGGCTGCTCGGGCTGCTCGGGTGCGGAGGCGGCACCGATCGGCATCGTCTCGTCCTGGCTCGCGGGCTGATTCTCGGGCTGGTTCTCGGGCTTGTCGTTCATCGGGCTCCCCCTGGGTCGGTCACGCTGCGGTCGGTCATGCTGGGGTCGGTCACTCTGCGGTCGGTCACCTGCGTCCCCGCAGCCTGCTCGCCGGTCCTGGGGACCTGCTGCGGACGCCCTGTGAGCCGCCTGTGAGCCCGTCTGGTCCAGACCGCGGACCCGGCACGGTTTACCTTCCGCGGCGGCGGGGCAGGTCGGGTCAGGGACAGCCCGATCTCGGCCGCCCGCAGCCCGTGTCCCGGGGATGGGCTGCGGCGGAGGGACACCCTCCGCGCCTCAGCTCCAGTGCCGCCGCATCACGGTGGCCACGTCGAACGGGTCGCTCCCCCGCTGGGCCGCCAGGACGCCGGCCCCCTCGGCCGAGCCGGTCCACACCGGCTCCCCGCCACCGACCCAGCGGTCGAACGCGGCGGCGTAGGCCTTCGCCCGCTCCGCCCGGACCCCGAGCACGGTCGGCACCGGGTGCCACACCTCGCCGTCGGGGGCGACCGGTCGCCCGAGCGCGGCGCGCACCCGCTCGGCGACCGGCCGCTCACGATCGATGACCACGTGTCGCGGCAGGACGTAGCGCGGCGCCACCACCGGCCCGAGCGCCTCGTCGAGCGCGGTGGCGAAGACGGCGGACTCCTCCTCGGGGACACCGTCGAGCCGGCAGCGGTACTCCCCGCCCGCGTCCACGTCGATCCCCACCGCGGACGCGTCCTGCGCGACCAGGCCGCAGGCGTGCAGCGCGTCGGCGACGGCGCAGGCGACCTGTCCCACCGACGGCGGCTCGGCGGCCTCGGACAGCAGCCGGGCACCGCGCAGCGCCAGCGTCCGCCGGCGCACCAGCACGGCGAGCGCGAGCAGCACCGCACCGGCCGCCACCGACACCGCGGCCGGCGCGAGACCGGCAGCCGGCGGACCGGCCGCGACGACACCGGCCCCGACCACGCCGGCGGCCACCACCCCCCGCATCGGGGTACGCCGCTGGACGGGCGTGCGCGCCTCGAGCACGCCCGGTCGCACCACCACTGTCGCGGGGTCCGACCCGGCGCCCAGGGTGCCGTCACGTCGGGCGCGGACCCGGACCGTACGACCGGCCCGGTCGGCGTACGGCTCGCCCACGCGCCAGCGCTCCCGGATGCCGTCGCGGTCCTCGGCGCGCAGCACCATCCGGGCGTTGGCGGCGTCGAGCTCGTGGTCGGCCGGCGGGGCGTAGGGCGAGAACGCGGGGTCGATGTGGCCGACGCCGTCGACGACCTCCCCGGTCTCGTCGACGCCGAAGAAGCCGGCGTGCTTGCGCACCAGGCGTTGCCAGTCCCGGTCGCCGCGGGGGTGCCGGTCGCTGACGCAGACGACGGACCAGTTGACCGCCACCTTGTCGGGGCGGGCCGGGTCGGTGCGCAGCGCGCGCCCGCGGGTCTGGACGACGGCGGTGGTCGTGGTGACCGAGGTGAGGTCGACCAGGCCGCTGACGGAGCGGGCGTCCCAGCCCTCGCCGAGCAGGCCGCGGGTGCCGACGAGCACCGTGGTGCCGCCGGACTCGAAGAAGCGGGTGACGTGCGGGACCCAGCGGCGGCTGGTCCAGGCGCCCTCGAGCCGGTGGACCGCGCGGGCGTCTGCGCCACCGGCCGGGCGGACCCGCAGCGTGCGCGCCAGCCCGGGGTCGGTCGCGGCGACGTGCTCCACGAGCGCGGTCAGCGTGTTGGCCGACCCGGCGACGGTGGAGCCGGTGACGAGCAGCGCGTCCGCGCCGGCCGGGTCCTCCAGGAGGGCGGCGAGGACCGCGTGCGCGGAGCCGGCCTGCTCGGTCAGCACCCCCACCAGGTCGACGGGCAGCGTGGCGGTCGCGCGCTCGTGGTCGCAGAGCACGAGCAGGCGCCGGCCCTCCCCCAGGGCGAGCTGCTCGACGCGGGCGATCTCGACGGTGGCGGCGGTCTTGGCCTCCGACCGGGCGAGCACCCGGTCGATGGGCGAGCGGCCGCGGCGGACGCCGGCGCGGGTGAGCACGTGCCCCACGGCGGGGAGGGCCCGGCGTACCCCCTCCAGGGCCTCGAGGTCCGCGGGCTCCCGGCTGCGCAGCAGGTGGCCGGTGACCCAGTCGCCGACCAGGGCGACCCAGTCGTCGGCGCCGGGATCGCGCCGGTGCTCCTCGGTCGGTCGGGCCCCGGGCGGCAGGGCCAGCAGGCCGGCGTGGTGCAGGCGCAGGGCGGCGTCGGTGAGCACCGGCTCGGCCGCGGCGAGCGCGGCCCAGGAGACCTCGGCGCCCCCGGCGTCACGGGTCACCAGCCGACGGTCCAACCAGGTCAGGAACGGCACGGACCCGAAGGACGGGTCGGCGAGCGCCGTCACCAGCTCGGCGAACCGGACGGCGCTGCCGTCGACCCACGCCCGCTCGTGCGGGGTCGGGGTGACCAGCCAGACCAGCTCGGCGAACGGCGCCAGGTCGCCCTCGCGCACGACCGCGGGGATGGTCGCCTCGAAGACGGTCCCGCCGAACAGCGTGGCGACCAGCCCGGCCTGGTCGGCGGTCAGCGCGGCGGGCGGGGTGGCGGTCAGCCCCAGCACCATCGCCTGCGGCAGCTCCTCGAGCAGGTCGGCCAGCAGCCGACCCCACACCTCGAGCAGGTGGTGGCACTCGTCGAGCACCAGCAGCAGCGGCCCGGCCGCACGCAGCTCCTCCACCCGGGCGCGGCCGTTCTCGTGCAGCCGCGCCACCGGGGACCGCTCGTCGCCGTCCTCGTCGACCTCGGCGTCGGGGTCGAAGACCGCCACCGACTGGTAGGTCCACGCGGTCATCGCGATCCCGAGGTCGGCCGCCTGCTCCTCCCACTGCCCCACGATCGCGGTGTTGGGGCCCAGCACGACGGCGCGCTCCACCTGACCGGCGGCGAGCAGGCGCTCGGCGGTCTCCAGCCCGACCCGGGTCTTGCCCGCACCGGGCGGCAGCACCGTCCAGGCCCGCGTCCGGCCGCCCGCCCACGCCTCGTCGAGGGCCTCGAGCGCCCGGCGCTGGTGGGTGCGCAGCGGGGGCCGCTCGACGGTCGGCATCAGGACTCCCAGAAGACCCGGTCCACCACGGCGTGCGCGGTGCGCGTGTGGCGCAGGTGGTCGTCGACCATCGCCTCCGACGAGCCGTCGGGGTAGCCCAGGATGCTGGCGATCGCGGCGCGCTCGCGCGGGTCGGAGGGGATGGAGTCGCTCGGCTTGCCGCGCACGAGCGTGACCGCGTTGCGCATCCGGCTCACCCGTCGCCAGGCCTGCTGCAGCATCGCCGCGTCGTCCTCGTCGAGCAGGCCGGCGTCACGCGCGGCACCCAGCGCCTCGAGGGTGCGGGAGGTGCGCAGCGCCGGGACCCGGCCCGCGTGCCGCATCTGGAGCAGCTGGACGGTCCACTCGATGTCCGCCAGCCCTCCGCGGCCCAGCTTGAGGTGGGTCTGCGGGTCGGCCCCGCGCGGCAGCCGCTCCTGGTCGACCCTCGCCTTGATGCGGCGTACCTCCAGGACCTGCTCGGTGGTGATGCCCTCCTCGGGGAAGCGCAGCGGGTCGATGAGCTCGGTGAAGCGGCGACGCAGGTCCTCGTCGCCGACGACCGCGTCGGCGCGCAGCAGCGCCTGCGCCTCCCAGACCTCCGACCAGCCGGCGTAGTAGGCGGCGTAGGACTCCAGCGTGCGCACCAGCGGTCCGGACCGGCCCTCCGGACGCAGGTCGGCGTCGACCACCAGCGCGGGGTCGCCGCCGGGCAGCGAAAGCAGGCGACGCAGCTCGTTGGCCACCGCCTGGGCGTACTGCGCGGCCACCTGCGGCTCGGCGCCCTCGACCGGGTCGTGCACGAACAGCACGTCGGCGTCGGAGCCGTAGGACAGCTCGAACCCGCCGTAGCGGCCCATCGCGATGATCGCGAAGCGGGTGGGCGCCTCCTCGAGCGAGCGGGCGGCGCGCACCGAGGCCTCGACCACCTCGAGCGTCGCCTGCAGGGTCGCGTCGGTGAGCCGCGACAACCCGGCGCCCACGTCGCCGACGTCGGTGAGCCCGAGCAGGTCGCCGGCGGCGATGCGGAACAGCTCACGACGGCGTACGGCGCGGACCGCCCGGACCGCGGCCTCCACGTCGTCGCGGCGTGAGGCCGAGGCGCGCATCTCCTCGGTGAGGACCTCGGCGCTCAGTGGAGCGAGGTCGCGGCCGAGCATCCGCACGCCCTGCGGCTCACGCTCGAGCAGCTCGGTGGCGTAGCGCGAGGTCGCCAGCAGGTGCGCCATCCGCTGCGCGACCTCCCCCTCGTCGCGCAGCGTGGCGAGGTACCACGGCGTGGTGCCCATCGCCTCGCTGATGCGACGGAAGCCGAACAGCCCGGCATCGGGGTCCGGGCCCTCGGCGAACCACTCGAGCATCGCCGGCAGCAGCGTGCGCTGGATGTGCGCGGCGCGGGAGACGCCCGTGGTGAGGAACTCCAGGTGCCGCAGCGCCGCCGACGGGTCGGCGTAGCCGAGCGCGGCGAGCCGGTCGCGCGCCGCCTCGGGGCTCAGCCTGGCCTCCTCGCCGGGGATCCGGGCGACGGCGGAGAGCAGCGGGCGGTAGAAGAGCTTCTGGTGCAGGCGGCGCACCTCGAGGCGGTGCCGACCCCACTGGTCCTTCAGCGACTCCGCCGACCGCTTGAGGAAGCCCATCGAGCGCCCGAGGCGGCGCAGCGCCTCCTCGTCGTCGGGCACCACGTGGGTGCGCTGCAGCCGGTGCAGCTGCATGCGGTGCTCGAGGGTGCGCAGGAAGGAGTAGGAGTCGTGCAGCGCCAGGCCGTCCTCGCGGCCGATGTAGCCGCGCTCGGTGAGGGCGGCCAGCGCCGAGAGCGTGGTCGGCCACCGGATCTGGTCGTCGGCGCGGCCGTGCACCATCTGCAGCAGCTGCACGGCGAACTCCACGTCGCGCAGGCCGCCCGAGCCCAGCTTCAGCTGCCGCTCGGCCTCCTTGGACGGGATGTGCTCGATGACGCGGCGACGCATGGCCTGGGTGTCCTCGACGAACCCCTCGCGCTCGGCCGCGACCCACACCATGGGTTGCACCATCTCGACGTAGGCGCGTCCGAGGTCGAGGTCGCCGGCGACGGGCCGGGCCTTGAGCAGGGCCTGGAACTCCCAGGTGCTGGCCCAGCGCTCGTAGTAGCCGCGGTGGCTCTCCAGGGTCCGCACGAGCGGGCCGTTGCGGCCCTCGGGGCGCAGGTTGGCGTCGACGGGCCAGATGTCGCCCTCACCGGTGTGGTCGGCGCACGCACGCATCAGGTGGGACGCCAGCTGCGTGGCGGCCCGGTTGGCCTGGTTGGCGCGACTCGGGTCGAGGTCCTCGACCGGCTCGTAGACGAAGATGACGTCGACGTCGGAGACGTAGTTGAGCTCGTGCCCCCCGCACTTGCCCATCGCCACGACGGCCAGCCGCACGAGGTGGGCGTCCTCGCCGACCCGCTGCCGGGCGACGGCCAGGCCGGCCTCGAGGGTGCCGGCGGCGAGGTCGCTGAGCTCGGCGGCCGCGTCGTCCACCCCGACGTGGTGCGCCAGGTCGCGGGCCGCCAGCCGCAGCAGGACCCGGCGGTACTCCACCCGCATCGCGTCGAGCGCCTCGTGGTCGGGCAGGGTCGCGACCGGGCGCTCGTCGGCCGGGTCGGCGCCGACCGCGCGCAGCAGCCCGGCGCGCACCGCGTACGCCGCGGGGCGGGTGCACCCCAGGGCGGGGTCGGTCAGCTCGCGCCACTGGTCGGGGTGGCGGCACAGGTGGTCGCCGAGCGCCTCGCTGGCGCCGAGGACGCTGAGCAACCGCATCGCGAAGCCCTCGTCGTCGAGCAGGTCCTCGAGCAGCGCGTCCGCGCCGGCGTCCTTCTCCAGCGCCGAGTCACGCAGCCGGACCAGCTGCTGCAGAGCGAGGTCCGGGTCGGCGGTGCGCGCGAGGATCCACAGCAGCTCCTCACCCTGCTCCCCCAGCTCGCCCACGTCGTCGAAAGCACGCTCGGGGTCGGTGAACCCCAACCGCAGCAGGGTTCCCTTGGTGGTGCGGTCCTCGCGGGTCATGCGCGGGCCCGGACCAGCGCGAGGAACGCCGCGGCCAGCGGACGCCACGAGGCGACCAGCTCGGGGCCGGCCGTCCGCACCTCGTCCAGCGCCCGGGTGGTGCCCGGCCAGCCGGCGACCACGTCGACGTCGGCCTCGGGGTGCCACTGGACGCCCCACACCGAGGGCGCCAGCCGCGCGGCCTGCACCTCGCCGCCCGGCGCCGTGGCCAGGCGTACGGCGCCGGCCGGGAGCTCGACCACCACGTCGTCGTTCCAGTGCACCCCGCGGCGCGGTGTCGCGAGGTCGCCGAGCAGCGCGTCGCGCCCCGCCGCCTCCTCCCAGCCCACCCGCAGCAGCCCGGTCTGTGGACCGGCGGGGTTGGGGGTCACCCGGCCGCCCAGGGCCGAGGCGGCGACCTGGTGGCCCAGGCACACCCCGAGGGCGGGCACGCCGCCTCCGGCCGCGACCCGGAACAGCTGCTTGGTGGTGGTCAACCACGGGTGCGTCGCGTCGTCGTCGGCCCCCATGTGGCCGCCGAGGACGACCAGCGCGTCGTGCTCGGTCAGGTCGTGGGGCAGCGCGTCACCGGCGTACGGGCGCCGGACGTCGAGGCGGCACCCGTCGTCGGCCCACCACCGGCCGAGCAGCCCCGGAGGGCACTCGTCCTCGTGCTGGACGACGAGCAGCGTGACCATGCGACCGATGAGCTCCTGGCTCCGCGACTCAGATGACCGGGAGCATCTGGTCGCGCTCGAAGGCGGAGACCTGCCCGCGGTACTCGTCCCACTCGGCGCGCTTGTTGCGCAGCAGGAAGTCGAAGACCTGCTCACCCATGGTCTCCGCGAGCAGCTCGGAGTCCTCGGCGATGGAGATGGCGTCGTTGAGGTTGCGCGGCAGCGGCTTGATGCCGAGGCTGCTGCGCTCGCGCTCGGTGAGCGACCACACGTCGTCCTCGGCCTCGCGAGGCAGCTCGTAGCCCTCCTCGATGCCCTTCATGCCGGCGGCGAGCACCGCGGCGTAGGCGAGGTAGGGGTTGCAGGCGGCGTCGAGGGTGCGCAGCTCCACGCGGGTCGACTGGCCCTTGAGCGGCTTGTACATCGGGACACGGATCATCGCGGAGCGGTTGTTGTGGCCCCAGCAGATGTAGGAGGGCGCCTCGCCGCCCATCATCATCCGCTTGTAGGAGTTGACCCACTGGTTGGTGACGACCGAGATCTCCGGCGCGTGGTGCAGGACGCCGGCGATGAAGCGGCGGGCGGTGCTCGAGAGCTGGTACTCGGCGCCGGCCTCGTAGAAGGCGTTCTCGTCGCCCTCGAAGAGGCTGACGTGGGTGTGCATGCCCGAGCCGGGGTGGGTGGTGTAGGGCTTGGGCATGAAGCTGGCCCAGATGCCCTGGCTCAGCGCCACCTCACGGATGACGGTGCGGAAGGTCATGATGTTGTCGGCCGTGGACAGCGCGTCGGCGTAGCGCAGGTCGATCTCCTGCTGGCCCGGGCCGCCCTCGTGGTGGCTGAACTCGACCGAGATGCCCATCGCCTCGAGCATCGTGATCGCCTCGCGGCGGAAGTCCGCGCCCTCGGACTGCGCGGTGTGGTCGAAGAAGCCCGAGCGGTCCACCGGCACCGGCTCCTCGCCGTGGGCCGGGAGGTTCTTGAAGAGGTAGAACTCGATCTCGGGGTGGGTGTAGAAGGTGAAGCCCTGGTCGGCCGCCTTGCTCAGCGTCCGCTTCAGGACGTGGCGCGGGTCGGCGTACGACGGCTCCCCGTTGGGCATCTCGATGTCGCAGAACATCCTGGCCGTGGCCGGGCCGTCACCGCTGCGCCACGGCAGGATCTGGAAGGTCGACGGGTCGGGCTTGAGCAGCATGTCGGACTCGAAGACGCGGGCGAAGCCCTCGATCGCCGAGCCGTCGAACCCGATGCCCTCGGAGAAGGCCCCCTCGAGCTCGGCCGGGGCCACCGCCACCGACTTCAACGAGCCCAGGACGTCGGTGAACCACAATCGGACGAATCGGACGTCGCGCTCCTCGAGCGCCCTGAGGACGAACTCTTCCTGCTTGCCCATGGCGGCAGCCTAGTGGGACCGTCCGACTCCTCCGGCGGTGGACTCACCGGCACACGCGCACGTCCTGCGAGCCCAGCACCCCCTCGACGGTCCGGGCCATCGGCGTGAGCCACGGCAGTGCGCTGGAGGTGAAGGCCAGGGTGCCCGGCACCTCGTCGTGGACGCCGGGGACGTCGACGCGGTGGACCTCGACCGGCAGCACCACCTTCTCGCGCGAGGTGCCCTCGAAGCAGGAGCTGGCTCGGGACTTGTCCCGCGCCCGGTCCGCGGTCATCTCCTCTCCCGCCTGCTCACCGGCGTACCGCAGCACGACGGTGGTGCGGTAGCCGAGGTGCCCCTCCCAGGGGGCGTCGAGGAGGACCTGCATGCCGGCCGTACGGCTGGAGGGCACCGGGAAGGCGACCCTGCCGTCGCGGACCCTCCGCTCCTGGCTCGCCCACAGGCGCGGCTCGTCGGGGTCGTCGGTCGCCAGCGCGCTGACGAGCTGGACGGTGCAGCCCTCACAGTCCGGCATCCGCAGCACGACGCGGGTCGTGCCGTCGGCGGGGCCGCCGGCGGAGGCGGGCACGGGGGTGCCGCCGGTCAGGGTGACGGCGGTGAGCAGGGCGGCCGTGGCCGCGGGGATGGTGCGCATGGAAGGTCTCCTCGTCGATGGTGTCGCGAGGAGTACGCCGGGCCCGGCCCCCCGGTTGCATGGGGATGCGACCTGGGGACCGGGCCGGTGGTGACGGCAGACTGGTGACGACAGGGTGGGCTCAGCAGCCCTTCTTGTTCTTCTTCTTGCCCTTCTTGCCCTTCTTCTTCTTGCAGGGGGCAGGGGCGTCCTGGGTGACGGTGAGGGTCGCGGAGGCCGAGTACGCCGTGCCGGGCGCGGACAGCCAGTTGGCGACCTCGACGGTGTAGACGGCCGGGCCGGTGACCGGGATCGTCACCGACTCGTTCTCGGTGCCGCCCTGGGCCGACGAGGCCACCTCGTTGCCCTCGGCGTCGTAGACGTAGAGGTCCATGTCGTTGGTGCTGCCGCCCTCCCACGTCAGGTCGACGTGGACGGTGGCGGCGCGGGTCTTGAAGTACTTCTCCGGCTTCTTGCCCGGGACCTCGATGGTCAGGGTGTGCTCGTCGGTCGCGCCGACCAGCGGCGCGACGTCGAGGCCGGGGTAGTCGAAGGCCCCGTCCCAGGCCGAGACGACCTGGCCGGACTTCTTGGGCGCCACGAGCGTCGAGGAGTCAGGGGTGGACGCGACGGCAGGAGAGGCGGCGAGCGCGATCGAGGCGGCGGCCACCAGGGCGCCGGCGCGGACGGCGGCGCGGGGACGAGGAGCGGTGGTGGTCATGACGGTGGTGGTCATCGAGGTGGTCCTCACTTGCTGGTGGTGACGGTGGCGGTCGCGTCGTAGGAGACGCCCGGCTCGGCGAGGTAGGAGGTCACCTCGACCACGTAGGTGCCGGCACCGGGCAGCGGCACGGAGACCGACTCGGTCTCGGTGGCGAAGGCGCCGTCGACGGCCAGCTCGTTGCCGTCGGCGTCGAAGACGCGCAGGTCGAGGTCGTTGTAGACCCCGGACCAGGCGATGGTGACGTCGAGGACCGCGGAGTACTTCTTGAAGTACTTCTTCGCCTTCTTCTTCTTGCCCGGCGCCTTGACCGTCAGGGTGTGGGTGTCGGTCGCGCCGACGGCGTCGGCCAGGTCGGCACCGGGGTAGGCGATCGAGCCGGACCAGGTCGAGGTCGCGGTGCCGGGCTTCTTGGAGCCGGTGATCGTGGACTCGCCCGGGTCGGAGGCGATGGCGGGGGCGGCAGCGGCGAGGACGAGGCCGCCTACGAGGCCCGCGGCGACGACGGCGGCGGCCGCGGTGCGGGGGGTGCGGGGGGTGGAGGTACGCATGTGAGGAGAACGCGCCGGTGCAGACCGGGGTTACGCGGTCCGCGGGGTCCGGTCCGGACCACTTCATGACCGGCGTGTGACGCACCGCGGGCCCGTGTGCGCGGTCAGTCCGCGGGGACGTTCTCCTCCAGCTCACGCAGCCAGGCCGCCGCCGAGGCGTCCGAGGGCATTCGCCAGTCGCCGCGGGGCGACATGGTGCCGCCCGCACTGACCTTGGGGCCGTTCGGGAGCGCGGACCGCTTGAACTGGCTGGCGAAGAACCGCTTGACGAAGACCTCGAGCCAGCGGCGTACCTCGGGCAGGGTGTAGGCGGTGCGCTTGGCCTCGGGGAGGCCCGCCGGCCACTCCCCCGCGTCGGCGTCGCGCCAGGCGTGCCAGGCGAGGAAGGCGATCTTGCTGGGCCGGTAGCCCATGCGCAGGACCTTGTGCAGGGTGAAGTCCTGCAGGGCGTAGGGACCCACGAAGTCCTCGGTCGCCTGCGGGCGGTCGTCCTCGCTCGGCACCAGCTCGGGGCTGATCTCCTGGTCGAGGACCTCGCGCAGCAGGTCGCCGGTGGTCGCGTCGACCTCGCCGGAGTCGGCGACCCAGCGGATGAGGTGCTGGACGAGCGTCTTGGGCACCCCGGCGTTGACGTTGTAGTGCGACATCTGGTCGCCGACGCCGTACGTGCACCAGCCCAGCGCGAGCTCGGAGAGGTCGCCGGTGCCGACGACGATGCCGCCGCGGTGGTTGGCCAGCCGGAAGAGGTAGTCGTAGCGCAGACCGGCCTGGACGTTCTCGAAGGTGACGTCGTAGACCGGCTCACCGTCGGCGAAGGGATGGTCGAGGTCGCGCAGCATCTGCTCGCACGCCGGTCGGATGTCGATCTCCTCGAAGGTGACACCGAGCGCCTCGCCGAGGCGGACCGCGAGGGACTTGGAGGTGTCGCCCGTGGCGTAGCCCGGCATCGTGAACGCGTGGACGTCGCTGCGCGGCCGCCCGAGCCGGTCCATGGCACGGCAGGCGACGATCAGGGCGTGGGTGGAGTCGAGCCCGCCGCTGACGCCGATGACGGCGCGGGGCTGGTGCCCCGACGCCTGGCCGATCGCTTCGAGGCGGCGCTCGAGGGCGTAGACCTGGATCTCGTAGGCCTCGTAGCAGTCCTGCGCGAGGCGCTCGGGGTCGTCGGGGACGAACGGGAAGCGGTCGACGCGACGACGCAGGCCCAGGTCACCGGTCGGGGCGACCAGCTCGACCTCGACGGTGCGGAACTCCCCCGTGCGCGCGGCGTGGGTGCGGCGGTTGTCGTCGAAGGTGCCCTGGCGCAGCCGCTCCTGGCGCAACCGGTCGAGGTCGACGTCGGCGACCGTGTGGACCGGGCCGTCGACGAAGCGGTCCCCCTCGGCCAGCAGGTCGCCCACCTCGTGGACCATGGTCTGGCCGTCCCAGGAGAGGTCGGTCGAGGACTCCCCGCGGCCGGCGGCGGCGTACACGTAGGCGGCCGAGCAGCGCTGGCTGGCGCTGCGGGCCAGCAGGCGGCGGTCCTCGGCGCGGGCGATGGTGATCGGGCTGCCCGAGAGGTTGGCCAGCACGGTGGCGCCGGCGAGCGCCGCCTCGGCGCTGGGCGGCACGGGCACCCACATGTCCTCGCAGACCTCGACGTGCAGGACCAGGCCGGGGACGTCGGTGACGTCGAAGAGCAGGTCGGGTCCGAAGGGCACCCGCTGCCCGGCGACGGTGATCGTCTCGCCGCGGCGGTCGTCGCCCGGCGCGAAGTGGCGACGTTCGTAGAACTCGCGGTAGGTCGGGAGGTAGGACTTGGGGGCGACGCCGAGGACGCGACCGCGGTGGACCACGAGCGCGCAGTTGAGGACGCGGCTGCCCTGGGCCAGCGGAGCGCCGACGAGCAGGATCGGCAGCAGGTCGCGGCTCTCCTCGACCAGCACGTCGATCGCGTCGCGGACGGCGTCGAGGAGGGTGTCCTGCAGGAGCAGGTCCTCGATGGCGTAGCCGGACAGGCACAGCTCGGGGAAGACCGCGACCGCGACGCCCTCGTCGTGGCAGGTGCGGGCCTGCTCCAGGACGGTCCGCACGTTGGTCGCCGGGTCGGCGACGGCCACGGGGGCGGTGCACGCCGCGACACGGGCGAACCCCTGGTCGTAGGCGTTGTAGAAGTCCACGGGCCCACTGTGTCAGACCGCGGCTCACCCCTCGGCTAGCGTCTGCTCCATGCGAGTCCTCGTCTCCGGCGGTGCCGGCTACATCGGGTCCCACACGGTCGTCGCGCTGGTGGAGGCGGGCCACGACATCGTGGTCGTCGACGACTTCTCCAACGCCAAGCCCACCGTCATCGGGCGGTTGGAGGCGCTGACCGGGCGGCACATCCCGGTGCACGCCTTCGACCTCACCGACGTGGACAAGACCCAGCACCTCTTCGACCTCGAGGAGATCGACGCGGTCATCCACTTCGCGGGCTACAAGGCCGTCGGCGAGAGCGTGCAGAAGCCCTTGGACTACTACGAGAACAACCTCGGCTCGACGTTCGCGCTGGTGCGCGCGATGCAGAAGCACGGCGTCGACAAGCTGGTGTTCTCCTCCAGCGCCACGGTCTACGGCACCGACCAGGCCGGCGCGACCGAGGACCGCCCCACCTTCGCCACCAACCCCTACGGCTGGACCAAGGTGATGCAGGAGCAGATCCTGCGCGACGTCGCCGTCGCGGACCCCTCGATGCGCATCGCGCTGCTGCGCTACTTCAACCCTGTGGGCGCGCACGTCTCGGGCACGATCGGCGAGGACCCGAGCGACATCCCGAACAACCTGATGCCCTACATCGCCCAGGTCGCCGTGGGGCGCCGGGAGAAGCTGCAGGTCTTCGGTGATGACTACGACACCCCCGACGGCACCGGGGTGCGCGACTACATCCATGTGGTCGACCTGGCCGCTGGCCACGTCGCCGCGCTGGAGAAGCTGGCGGCCACCTCGGAGCCGGTGAACACCTGGAACCTCGGCTCGGGTCGCGGCACCAGCGTGCTGGAGCTGCTGCACGCCTTCGAGAAGGCGGTCGGCCGCGAGCTGCCCCACGAGATCGTCGGGCGACGCGCGGGCGACGTCGCGACGTCGTACGCCGACCCGTCGAAGGCCAACGAGGAGCTCGGCTGGCGCACGCAGAAGAGCGTGGAGGAGATGTGCGCCGACACGTGGCGCTGGCAGTCGCAGAACCCCGAGGGCTACCCGGACTGATCGCGGCGGTGCGCGATGAGTCTGCGCGGTCCGGGCGGTCTGAGCTGACATGACGATCACCAGCGGCTCCTCCATCACCCCGTCGATCACGCCGTGCCTGTGGTTCGACGACCAGCTCGAGGAGGCTGCGCACTTCTACACGGCGCTGTTCCCGAACTCGTCGATCGGCCACCTCTCTCGGTACGGCGAGGCCGGACCGGGTGAGCCGGGCACGGTCATGGCCGGCGAGTTCACGCTCGACGGGATGGCGTTCCGCGCCATCAACGGCGGGCCGATGTTCCGCTTCACCGAGGCGGTGTCGTTCGCGATCTCCTGCGCGGACCAGGCCGAGGTGGACCACTACTGGCACGGCCTGCTCGCCGACGGCGGCGAGGAGTCGATGTGCGGGTGGTTGAAGGACCGGTTCGGTCTGGCGTGGCAGGTGGTGCCGACCCGGCTCTTCGAGCTGTTGTCGGACCCGGACCCCGCGCGCGCCCAGGCCGCCCAGGCGGCGATGCTGCAGATGCGCCGGATCGTGGTGGCCGACCTCGAGGCCGCCGCTGACGCGGCCGGCTCCTAGGCGGCGTCCCCGTCCCAGACCAGGGGTGCCCACTCGTACCAGGCGGCGATGGCGGTGTACGGCCGGTCCCCCACCCGCTGGTCGAGCACCTCCCGTTGGTCGAGCCTGTCGAGACCCCGAGTGCCGCTGGTGTCGTGGAGGTAGACCTGGCCGTGGGGGTCGCGCCACAGGTTCACCCCGGGCCAGGGCATCGTGGACTGCCAGCCGCCGTGGGTCTTGAGTCGGTGGTGGTAGGTCGAGAGCGGGGTCAGGTTGTGGGTGCCGGTCTGGCCGGGTGGCCCGTTCGGGTCCCAGGGCACGACGTGGTCGATCTGGATGGTGGGGCCGGTGCTGCGGGTGGTGCCCCAGGGGAAGGTCTCGGTCGGGGAGATCTGCTGGACCGCGCGTCGATGTCGTGCGGGGATCTCGTAGGCCTCGACTGGCGCCAAGCCCTCGAGGTCGAGGACGGGGCGGACGTCGAAGCGGGCGTAGCGGCCCAGCACCTCACGCAGCCACGACTCAGTCACCGGTCCCGAGCCGTCGATGCGGGCGACACGGTCGAGCTCGCCGTTCTCGGGTGAGACCTCCCGGGCGCCCCCGTAGAGATGCACGACCAGCTCGACGGCGGGCAGCAGGTCCCGCAGGTCGGTCTCACCGTCGACCGGTGCTTGGTCGGTGATCTGCGGGGACGCGAGCAGGGCGATGGCCTGCACGCGGAGCTGGTCGATGGACGGGGTGTCGTCGTCGGGGCCGGCGGGCTCGGGCAGCTGCTCCTCCAGCCGGTGGGCCAGGGTGCTGACGGCCGTGTCGAGGGCCTCGATCACCGGCAGCGGGCCGCGCACGACGAAGGTCCCCATGCCGTGGGTCTCGTCCCCGGCACGGAGCCGGATGGCGCGGGCGTAGGTGGCGGCCGCGGCGCGTTCCTCCTTCTCCTTGGCCAGCTTGGGTGCGGCAGCGGCGACCTTGCCCGCCACCAGCGCCTCGAAGTGGGTCCACGGGATTCGGCCGTCGGCTGCTTCGGCGACCTCTTGGTCCACCCAGGCCGCTTCCTCGACGCTGAGCTCGCGGGTGCGCTCGGCGACGTAGAGGGCGTAGGAGTCACGCACCTCCAGGGCCTGCACCCGCCCCCACAGCAACGGCAACCTGATCCTGATATCCAGGGCACCGGCCATCAACTTGCGGCCGTGGTGGGAGGTCCGCCCGATCCGCGCACCGAACTCCGCTGCCGCGAACTCGGTCACCTCCGGCGTCCCCGGTCCACCCAGGATCGTGGCCCGCTCCCGCCCCGGCTTGCCGGCCTCCTTCGGGTCGAGCCGGTCGACCGGGT
>Ga0208700_1000163_pt1 | contig 24366 bp, 17 predicted proteins | sample DeeseametaMP2016_FD_184179 | JGI IMG/M metagenome (GOLD analysis project Ga0208700, IMG submission 184179) | Marine microbial communities from the Deep Pacific Ocean - MP2016 (SPAdes) | ecosystem: Environmental > Aquatic > Marine > Oceanic | place: East of Hawaii, North Pacific Ocean | collected... | reverse complement strand
ATAATTTATAAAGAATTTAAATTTGACTGTCCCGAAAATAGTCTGAAATCTAAACTTTCATTTCGACCGTAGGGATAAATTTTAATGATATTAGTACTCTCACTTAAACAACATTTCTCATTTGGCTAGAAGTGAAACGGTTTGAGGATTTTTTTACGACTGAGTCATATTTGTTAATGAAAAAATAATATATTAACATAATATATTTATATATTTTGTATACATATTTATCATAATTTTAAAATTATTGTTATCTTATATTTTCAATATAACTACAGTGCTATTTTTTGAAAATCTGAGCCTGATGGTTCTTGAAAGACACGTAAATCAAATTCGGGAACTACAGCCAAAATATGATCAAATATATCAGCCTGTATTGCTTCGTAGGCAGTCCAGTTAGTGTCTTTACAAAAAACATATATTTCAATCGGCAATCCATTCTCACTTGGTGAAAGCTGACGTATGAGGAAGGTCATATCCTTATGTATCATGGGATGCTGTCTTAAATATGCTTCAACGTATGAGCGAAATACTCCGATATTTGTTAATCTTCTGCCATTAACCAGTGTGCTTTCGTCAACCTGGTGTTTCTTATTATAAACCAATATTTCTTCTTGCCGGTTTTGAATATACTGACTGATCAATTGAATACGTTTAAATCGTTCCAGCATTTCACTGCTGCAAAACTTTATGCTGCCGAGGTCAATATTTACATATCTTTTAATTCTTCTACCTCCGGATAAATTCATATTCCGCCAATTTTTAAATGACTCATTGATAAGTGCATAAGTTGGAATAGTTGTGATAGTATTGTCAAAATTTTGGACTTTGACAGTAGTGAGTGTAATTTCAATCACATCTCCATCTGCCCCATATTTAGGCATTTCAATCCAATCCTTCGGAGCCACCATTTTATTAGCAATTAACTGAATTCCTGCAACAAATCCCATCAGCACATCTTTGAATACAAACATCAATACTGCAGTTAAGGCTCCTAAACCACTTAAAAAGTAGAGCGGAGTTTTTTGAAGCAGCAAAGACAACAGCAAAATTCCTGTTACAAAATACAGCCCCAACTTAAGTACCTGCACAAAAGGAATAATCGAAATTTCTTTTGCAATTGCAGATTTGCCGTAAATTGCCAACAGTGCGCTCAGTATTGCATCCAAAAACATCATTCCGGCAATCAAAAACAAAACACTGATCAATGTCTGACTCAACGGCAGCAGTGATGTTCCTGTCAATATTGGTGAGGACAGTACATAAAACAGTATTAGTGGAATAAAGTAAAGTATACGTTTAACAATATGTTTTTCAACCAGGATATCGTCCCATTGCTGAATGGTATAGTGTGCAAATTTCTCAATTGACCTATTTATAGGTCCCTGGGAAACTCTATGAGCAACCCAGCTCAACAAAAGTACCAGCAAAATTAATCCTCCGCGCACCAGCGATTCAACCATGCCTGTTGTCAATCCTAATTCTAATAAATTTTCTGTCAAATAAGCGTTTAAAAAGGCGCTCAAATATTCAATCATATCTACTCCGGATATAAAGGTTCCAACTGTGACTGTCCTTTGTTATTATTAAATTTTTTATCTAATAAAGAAACCTTGAGAAAATCATTAAATAAATTCTCCAATGAACTTTCTTTTGTTTGATTATTTCCGTAGAGTACAGAATTTAGATCATTTATTCCATTCTTTAGTTCCGGCATTCTTTCCCCAATTTGTTCTAAACCTTGCGGAGGATCATCAGTCCAAACTGCAGTACCCCATTTTAAAAGTGCCGTTTGCACAATTCCGGGATCTCCGGAACTAAAAGCTTTTTCTGCATTTCTAGTTGCTTCTCTAAGAGCGTTCTTCCGATCCTGTATAAATTTGTTTTTATTTTTAGTGACAGCAGCAGCTTTATTATTTTTATTTATAAACCACATCAACATTGTTGCGCACCAAAGAAATGCTAAACCGAAGGCCAATATCTTCCAAGGGAATGATTCTATTGCCGTCTCTTTTTCCTTCAGAACTTCTGCAGTTGCTGCCTGATTTGACTGTAATTCAGGAGTTTCCTCTTCAGGTATTTCCTGTAAATTTTCTGGTACAGGAAGTATATCAAATATTTTTGGAGATATGACTGCAGTCTGAAGCGTATCACTTTTAATGTCCCACCAACTGACAGAAACTCCCGGAAGTTCAATTTTTCCTGGATGACTTGGAATAAGAGCCCATTTTTCCAATCGCATCCCTTTAAGTCCCTTTTCCGTTTTTTCTGTCTCAATTAAAGGTTGATCTGCATATCCCTTCAAAGTAACAGGATAATCAAATTTTAATTCCGGAATTTGATTCCCAGAAACACCATTTGCAAAAATCACAAGAGTTCTAGTCACCGGTTCTCCTACTCTAAATACCGGAGGATCCGGCTGCCACTTTTCTTCTATCACAAGTTTGTCTGTCGGCAGCCACCAGTTCTTGAAACCTGACGGCAGCGGCTTAACTTCAACTGATTGCGTTGTACTTGTACTAAATATTCTTCGTCCCCGTTTTTGAAAAAGATTGCCAAAATTACCAAAATTATTTTGTGATGGACCTCTTTGAATTATTTCACCCTGATAACGAACCTGTGGAATAACAAGTGTCCCGCTTTTTTCCGGAATCACTGCATATAAAATTTCAGTAATCTTATGTTTTTTCCCATTTTTGACAGTCTGGTAGGATTTTTGACTTAGCTCCTCTACTAGTGCTTCCTTCAGTTCAAACGGTGTAATCGTTTCATTTTCCAGTTGTACTCCAGTTCGAGAAATACTTAATCGGACGAGAATCTGCTGCTGTGGATAAACTTTTTTGGGAACAACCTCCACTTCAAGACTAACATATTTCTGCTGCTGATTCTGTGAGTATGCAGTCACTTTTAATGCAATGGGAGTGCTTTGCTCATTTCCTACCTGGAGGGCTGGTATCAGGTAATCTCCGGAAGATGGAGCAATCATAATATAGGTCCAGCTCAAAGTTCTTGTGATAGAAGTCCCAACGATGGAGGTTCGATTTTGCACACTTCGATTCAAAATTTGCAAACCGGTAATTCCGCTTAAATCTGGTTCCTCGGCATCATCAACATTTTTTGCTTCTACATGTAACTGGAACATGTCTCCTACCACTACCGGATTTTTATTTACCCATGCAGTAACATCGCCCCAAGCTGGATTACCGGACAATATCAAGATTCCCAAAATAAATAGTTTTATCATCATTTACCAATATTGTTCATTTGTAAAATTTTGTTTTCCGCGGCGTTGAAATTCCCTTTCCATTTTGTTGCGTAACAAGCGCCCGGGATCATCAGGTATTTTTCTCAACCATTGTTCAAGGAATTGCTGTTTGGCAAGATCAACCGGAGTTGAATCCTGTTTCTTGTTTTTTGCGTTTTCTTTTTCGGCAGATCCATCAATTTTTTTCTGCCCTTCTTCATTATTTGGAGATTCAGTTTTTTCTTCATCAAATTTTTCATTATTTTTCTCTGCAGTTGATTCCTTTTCAGCATTATTTTTTACGGCCTCTGCAGTCTGCTGATCACTGGTACCCGCATTGTCACCAGAAGAATCCTGGGCGGACTGTGCATTTTGTTTTTCCTGAGTTTGGCTAGAGCCATTCTGTTGATCCTGTTTATTTTTTTGATTTGCACCCTGTTGTCCCTCCTGCTGTTGTTTTTTCTTTTGTTGTTCTTTTAGTATTTTTTCAATCAAATCATGATTGTACTGAGCATCTACGTCTTGCGCATTATCTGCTAAAACCCGCTCAAAAGCTTCCAGTGATTCCTGTAACCGTCCTGCAAAGGCCAATGCATTTCCACTGTTGAAATTGGCCCGTGAATGATTCTGTTGAGAAAAATGCTCAATTGCTTTTTCATAGTCGCCAGATCGATATGCCGCTGCCCCTTTCCATTCCGAGCTTTCAAAAAGTTCAGCTGCTTGTTTCGTTTCACCTTGCTGAAACAATTTAGCTGCCTGCTGGTCCGGTCGTAACCATAAATCATCCCATCCGAATGCGAGCGCTGAAGAAGGCCTTGCTGTGACTCCAAGTAATACTGCAAATCCAATTGAAAACAATAGACCCCTACGAAACAGCAACGCTGCCATGGGCAAGACAAGTAATAAGAGCCATGGTCCTTCTTCATTCCACTTATCAGAAGTTCTCTGCTGTTTGTCTTCAACATAATCATCTGCAGCAGTTTCTGCTGCAATGATTTGCTCCACATCCCGATCATCCGGACTCAATTTTGTGAAGGCACCATGAGTTTGAGCGGCTAATTTTTGTAAAGGTTTTAAATAAAGTTTTGGTATTACAATTCCCCCTTTTTTGTCTTTAAGAAACCCTCCTCCAGACAAGGGGATCGGTGAGCCGGATTCAGTTCCAACTGCAAGAATTGACAGGCGATTCAAACCAACCGCATTTTCTGCTGCTGGAATATCCTGTACTTCAATACCGTCTGTAACCCAGATGATATGTCCAGTACCGCCATTCCTCCGGCTTAAAAGATCTGCAGCAAGTTCAATTGCAAGATCTGGACGACTTCCGGGAAGAGGCATAATATTCGGATGAAGCCCCGTAAGAAGAGACGCAATGGTTACAGGATCATGGGTCAATGGGCTGATAACGAATGCATCTCCTGCATATACGATAAGTGCAGTTTCACCTTCAACAAAATGTCCTAGCAGGTCTTTCAATTTGAAACGTGCTCGCTCAAACCGTGTTGGTTTTATGTCTGTTGCCAGCATGGAATAAGATAAATCCAAAACCAGTACTCTGGCCAGTGATTTTTGCAGCAGTGGCTGTAGATTCTTTTGCCAGACAGGTCCGGACAAAGCCAGCAAAAGAATAGTACCGACTAAACAGATGATCCATGGCAGCAGACTCCGTTTTTGCTTTGCCGGAGTTGTTGCAAGAAACGACAGCAAATGCGGTTCTACCACATCTTCCCAGTTTCCTTTGCTCCACCATCTTCCAAGGAAACGAAAAACCATCCACCAGAGAACTGGTATTGCTATTAGCCACAGAGGGCGTAAAAATTGAAATTCTGATAACAAAATAATTAACGAATATTAGGCTGGTGCTTTAATGAAAATTCACCTGAGCCGGGGTTGTTCATGATTTATACTTGCTTTGAATGAATAACTAGACAATCACGAGTTTTATCGTGTCATCCCAAACGTATGTGAGGTATCTTATAATAAATCAGCACTTTATCAGATCTCTCCCTTCAGTCGAGATGACATACCGCAGTCAATACTATTAGTATCTTACAAAATTTCATGACTCCCGAGATGAACAATAACAGATGCACTTATTATTCAGCTCTTTGTTTTCAGTCAGAAAATTCTTTATAAATTATCTGATCAATGACGGCTAAATATTTCTTTCTTTTTAGATCAATTACGAAACTTAACATAATAAATATGATTAGTTTCTAATCAATAAAACGGCTGACCATATTCCAACTATCAGTACTGCAAAACCCAGCGGCCACATAAACAAGGCTTGACGGGGACGGAAAACCTCTTTTTCTATTTCCAACGGTTCAATTTTATCAATCATTGCATAAATTTTTTCCAGCTCTTCTGTACTTCTCGCCCGAAAATATGTACCACCAGTCTGGCTTGCTAAAGATTTCAGCATTGCTTCATCAAGTTCTGCAGATGGATTAATTTTTTGCTTGCCGAAAAAAGCCCTTATCCATGCCTCATCTGCACCAATACCAATGGTGTGGATCCGTAGCCCCGTTTCTTTAGCTAAACGCCCTGCATCTTCAGGAGTAACCTCACCGGCGGTATTTTGACCATCTGTGAGCAACACCAATACTTTTTCTTTATCCGGAAGATCTTTCATACGTTTTACGGCCAGTCCGATTGCATTACCAATTGCAGTTCTCTGTCCGGCAAGACCTAATTCAGACTCTTCAAGCATTTGCCGCAATGTTTTCCGGTCGAAAGTCAGTGGAGTTTGCAGATAAGCCTGATCTCCAAACAGAATCAGCCCCAGCCGGTCGCCTTTTCTCCGCTCAATAAAAGGCCTCAAAACTGATTTTACAACAGCCAGCCGCGTCACGGATTCACCGTGAAGTTCCAGATCCGTTTCTTTCATACTTCCGGAAAGATCAACCGCAAGCATCACACTTCGGCCGGAAACAGGTAATTCTACTGGATCCCCAACCCATTGCGGCCGCAGTGCTGCCAGAACAATCAAACTCCAGACCAATCCGGCTAACAGCAAGACTTTTGAGTTTTTTCCAGCTGAAATTCCGGATTTAGGCAAAACTGTAATTCTATGAAAAAAAGGTACACGAAGAGACTGAACTGACCTATCAACTGGTGGAAGAACACGAAACAATAAGGGCAGTGGCCAGAACCACGCCACCCAAAGCCAAATAAATTCAAACACACCATTCTCAAATAAAAACATTTTCCGTGCTTTGTTCAATGCTGCTGACTACAATCCATAATCCATTTTTTTACCATTGGAAACAAAACATCTATTTCAATTTCCGGATTTTGCTGATAAAGTTCCTTTCCAAATACATGCCCTGCTCCTTGAGTAAATTCAGTGGTTTTTCCTGTTCTATCAAGAAACTCCAACCATTCGGATCCATGCAGTGAAGCTACATTTTCATCTGCACAAAAAGTCAATGCAACCCGACGCAGTAATTGCGATAAATCCCTGAGTATTTCCAATGATTCTTCGGTATTATTTTGTTGATTTTGCAGATTTTTTAACAATCGCAGAGCTTCAGTTTTGGGTTTTCGCCGTTCAAAACGTCGACTGATCCACATTCCGCAAAACACAAAAATCAAAAGCAGTACTACTGCCACAATCCACCAGCCTGGAGCCGGAGGCCAAATTGCAACAGCTGGTGGTAAGTGAATGTCTTTTAAATTTATTAGAGGATTTTCTTCCGGCATTTGAAATTGTTTGTAATCAAAATGATTGATTCATTAAATCTGTGAAACATTGTCCACTGTACTCAGCATTTTCAAGCTTAGCCTGCAGAGTTTTAATTCGTGCTTTAAACTTTTTAGCTGATCTTCATAAGTGGAAGCATAGAGTTGACGTGTTTTTGAATTTTCGGAGTTAACCCAGGCAACAGCTTCACCGTCACTCATTGCATAACGTCCGGAAGATGGTGCTTCTTTTTCCAGAGGATCTGAAATTAAAAAGGCAGCCAGCTGATTTTGTTTGGAAAGTTGAAACAAGTGCTTCCGGCATTCTGCATTAAATCCAGAAAAATCACTGAATATGTAAATCAAACTTCCCGGATGTACTACTTGTCGCACCCGCCTCAATGCCTGGGCAAAAAGAGAATTTCTACCAAAACTCCATTCATTATTATTCATCCTGTCTGCAATTCGATTATGCTCAGTCATAATATTTGAAAGCAAACGTAAAAAATGTCGACGGTCACTTCTTGGTTTGAATTCCCGATGCATTTCTTCTGAATATATAACACCTCCAACTCGATCTCCCCGTAGAAGTGCCCTCCAACCCGTCAAAGCAGCAATACGGGCTGCTTGAACTGATTTTAATCTTTGGCGAGTTCCAAAAAACATCCGGCGGGACAGATCCAAAACCAGCATCACTGGACGCTCACGTTCTTCCCTGAACAACTTAGTGTGTGTCGTGCCCGTTCGTGCCGTCACCCTCCAGTCAATATGACGCACATCATCTCCGTACTGATAAGAGCGGGCTTCAGCAAACTCCATCCCTCTTCCCTTGAGTTTAGTCAAATATGGACCTCCAAGTGATCCAACATTTTCTGCAGTCAACAACAGTCCTTTCTTATGGGCAATCCTAACCAATTCCGGCAACTCCATTTTTCCAAGAAATATTCCATTTTTTTCAGCAGCATCTTTCATTTTTTTATTTTTCCGGCCATACTCGGTTTTCCTGCAAAACCCAGCGAATAGTTTCAATCCAGGATGATCCAATTTCCTTCAAGTGCAGTCCTTTTTGATTGTCCTGATCTCCAAAAAAATGATCTCGCTGGTCATTTTCACGATAATAACGTGATTTTTCTTCAATGACCGCCCAATATGCTCCAGGACGATTTGTAAATGCACGTTGAGGCACATCAGTCAGCAAATCAACTGAATTCAACAATGAGCGCCCTACCCAGGGAACTATGTATTTTTTACGTAAAATATCCAAAATTGTAGGTGCCAAATCCACTTGACTGGCATGTTGAGTGATAATAAGTCCCTCAGATTTTTTTCCTAGGGCTGTGGATTTACCTGATAAAATAAGTAACGGAACTTGAGAATGCAGATTAACAAATTCTTCATAATTGTTGGTATGCTGTTCCGCATTTTGATAACTGGAAGTATCTGCAGTCACAAAAATAATGGTATTTTTAAACCACGGTTTTTTGGAAATCCTTTTAAGAAAGCCCCCCAACATGGCATCAGTATAGTGTAAAGATTCTCGGTAGCGGTCTGTCACTGAATCTCCCGCTTGAAGCCGATAATTATCCGGGACTTCAAAAGGATGGTGATTGGTTGTAGTTAAAGCTGAAGAGAAAAATGGTTCCGGCTCACTGTCTAAAACAGTTTCCCATTTCCGGAAGAGGTCTTCATCAGAAAGCCCCCAGCCAAGTGTCACGGCCCCGTTTGGGAAATCAAATTCATCTACAATTTTATCAAAGCCGACTTTTGGCAAAAATGTGGACTGTCCGTCAAAGTTTGCATCAGAACCGTAAACCCATGAGGTGTAATAACCTGAATTTTTTAGGTATTCCGGAAGACACATGAAACTGTTCCTGGTGTAGCGCTTCATAACAGCAGCACCGTAATTTGGAAACAAAGAACAGTAGGTGGCCACCTGTCCATGTCTGGTTTGAAAACCGTTTGCGAAAAAGTTTTTATATAATATTCCGTGCTTGGACCAGCGATCAAACTCCGGAGTAAGCCCCAACTTGCTGCCGTAAACACCTACTTCCGCAGCCCTAAATGACTCCAGGAACAATATTAAAATATTAGGTCTGTCTGCAGTTGTACACAGAATTTTAGTAAGCTCAGAATAATTCTGTCCAGTACATCCTGTTGCCTCACGTATTCGCACGAGCGGATAATTATCCCATATTTTTCCTGAAGGTTTTTTACCTTGAATTAATGTCTCCACTATTTTTAGAGATTTTTCAGGACGAAGAATTTTTTTATCAGGTTCACGATCTTTGGAATAATAAAAATATTGCAATGCTGCAGATGTAAGCGGATTTTCCATGTTTTTTGAAACATAGGAATTACTGTAACTTGCAGCAGGCCCCCCAATTAAAATTATAAACAGGAGCGTTGATGCCCTGCACTTAAAATCTTCTTTCCAACTGTTCCGTTTTTTCCCAAAACGCCAAAGCATAAACACCAGCATCACCGAAGGGAAAACGAATAAAATCCAAAAAGTTATGTCATTTACTGCATGTGCTGCGGATGACAAAAATGCACCGCTATCATTCAAATATTCAATGGTAGAAAAAGGAAGGTGGGTACCAAAAATCAAAACGTAATGGTAATCTGTGAACAGGAAAGCAAATAATCCAAGACCAAGAATGCTGAAGAAAATTTTCCTAAATAAGATTGGAAAAGGAGAAATCACAGCTAATGTGCTGAAAATAGCTCCGTTCATCACGTCATAACCCACACCAAGTGCATAGGCTTGGAACAACCGCTCACTCCAATCAGAATTCAACTGAAGCAAAAAGGAATGTTGAACTATGCCTGCCAGAGAAACAACAAAAAACAGAACCACAGCCGTTGGGTCAAGATATTTCATTGTTCACTGTGCTGTCTGCTTATTTGTGAATAAATCATATTCTGACTGAAAGTCAAATAATTGTTTTGAATTGCCAACTACAAATATAATAAAATGCAATCTGTTTTGATATTTTTTGATTATTTAATTCTGGTAATTGAATGCAATGTAGTGAAGCATTAGTTTGGAGAATTTAAAACCTGCCTGTTATTGAAAATAATCTCCTGAATTTACCATATTCATGCAAGATTAAGCACAGAAGCAATTTTTAAGGAACGGCCACCTGAGCAAGAATTTTTGCAATCACGTCATCGGTGGTAATACCATCAGATTCAGCTTCATAACTTTCAATAATTCTGTGACGCAGCACGTCACCGCTTAAATCCTGCAAATCTTCCGGAGTGACAAAATCACGTTCATGCAGCCAGGCACGGGCACGGGCGCACCGGTCAAGTGACAGCGACCCTCTAGGACTGGCACCCCAGGTGATCAAACGTGCCAACTCATCGCTATATTTTTCCGGAATCCTTGTGGCTGCAATAATCTCAACCAAATAACGTTCTATTTCAGGCGCCATGTATATATTCAGTGCTTCATTTCTTGCTTCAAAAATATGTACTGCAGAAATTTTTCGTCCTGCAGATTTTGTTCCTGAATCAACCCCAGATTTCGGACTTTTATCCGATGAAATTTGAATTTCACTCAAAGCTTCTTTTCGGACAAGGCGCATTATTTTTAATTCATTTTCTATTGAGGGATAGTCTATAAATACGTGAAGTAAAAAACGGTCAAGCTGCGCTTCAGGAAGAGGATACGTCCCTTCCTGTTCAATAGGATTTTGTGTAGCCATCACCAGGAACAAATCCGGAAGAGGATACGTTTGTCCACCAACCGTTACCTGCCTTTCGCCCATAGCTTCCAGAAGAGCCGATTGGACCTTTGCGGGAGCACGATTAATTTCATCTGCCAAGACTAAATTATGAAAAACCGGTCCTGACTGAAAGTGGAAACTACCCTCTTGGGGACGATATATGTCCGTCCCTGTTACATCGGCAGGTAATAAATCCGGAGTGAACTGTATACGTTGGAATTCTCCCTCAATTTTCTCACCAAGAGCTTTAATTGCACGGGTTTTTGCCAGACCGGGGGCACCTTCAACTAAGAGATGTCCGTCTGCTAACAGTACTATCAATAAGCGTTCTATCAGGCGTTCCTGTCCTAAAATGATTTGATTTAAATCAGCTTGTAACTGATGAAATATACGTAATGAATTTGACATGAATGAAATAATAATTTTGTTAATTAATCTCTGAACGTGAATCTGTCTCGTCCAGTTTTTATTATGGTTTCAGCAGGTTTTGAATCAGCAGAGAATCAGCTATAAGCTATCCGATTTATAATTCGACCCAAAATACTGATAGCAGACGACTGAAAACTGACAGATTTTTATTAAATCTTTTTCAGAAACTACAAGTAAATAACTATTATTACAATTGATTATATTTTTTGATCAAGCTCTAATTAATCATTCTGTGACGGCACTAGTTTCAAAACATCCGTCCATGTCACGGCAAGTGCCGGAATTAAAATCATGGTTGCCAACGCACTGATATTTAATGTTAGCCAAATCATCCAGCTCAGTGTTACTAATGGTAAAAATTCTGAGACACTCAAAGCCAAAAAACCAAAACCTACAGTTACTGCATTAGACGTGATGGCTTTTCCACTGCGTCTGACCGTGTTTGATATTGCATCATGTAGTTCTGTACCATCAGCTAATTCGTGAAACATGCTGGATAGGTAGTGAATACTGTAATCAACACCAATTCCAATCACAATACTGCTGACAAGGGCGGTACCTATGTCCAGATGAACACCAAAAAACCCCATTACTCCAAAATTAAACAGCACCGTAAAGACAAGGGGAATCATTCCCATTAATCCCCTGGAAACTGAGCGAAAAATCAAAGCCAGCATTAAAAATACAGCTAATATAGAACCGCTCAAACTTCGGATTTGACTAGTCACTACTTCATTGCTTGTTGCAACATTTATCGGCACCATTCCTGATGAAGTCATGCTAAAACCCTGCGGAAACTGCCGGACCGCATAATCTTCAATACTCTGCAGAAGTTTTTCCTCTTCCGTAGTTGAATTAGAACTGATAGTAACTGCCAAATTTAAATTTAGATACTCGCTGTCAACCACGTCGGAAAGTACATCACCTCCGGAATTTTCATAGAGCACAAGATACTGTGCTATCAAATCCCGCCCACTGATTTCTCTCTTTACAGTTCGCTTTTCGGTTTGGCCGTTTTCTTCAAATATCTCCTCACTTTCCAGAAATTCAAATCCGTTCGGTAGTCGATTAAATTCTTTGCGATTCTCATTAAAAGCATAGCTGATACGCTTAATCAAATCAACAAGCGAGAGTGTCCGCTTGACCCTTGGTTCATTTGCTAAAAATTCCTGAAATTCTTCAACGACTTTCAAGTTATCCGGATTTTTCCAAGGTTCTTCTTCACCTGTTTTTGTGATCACAATGTTGATCGTACGGCTTCCAGACATTTTTTCCATAGCACGGTTTGCAATCACCAAAGGTGCATCTGCCTGAAAATAACTTTCCAAACTGCTTTCCACTTTCACTTGTGAAAGTCCATAAATTGAAATTGCGCAAATCGCTAGTGCTGCCAACAAAACTGGTCGTGCGTTTCGTAGAACCCATGCTGTCATAACGTCAAGAGACTTTTGAAAAAGACGATCCATGAAATTCACCTGATGTACTCCTCTGGAAAGGTTTTCATCTGTTCCGGAACCTTCCTGAGACGCTGATACTTTTTCCGGAAGTACCATCAGCAATGCGGGAATAAATATCAGAGAAAGGACCATTGCCAGTAATGTTCCAACGGCAACAAAAATTCCAAACGTAAAAATCGGTACTATGTCGCTGACTGTGAGCGATAAAAAACCAACTGCCGTTGTGATTGAAGTCATTGTCACAGGTAGAGCAAGTTTATCCAGCATCAAACAGACAGCTTTTTCACGGGGAAGTCCCTCTATACGATTTTCACGGTATTCAGAAAACATGTGAATTCCGTCTGCGACTCCAATCGAAATCAGGAAAACCGGCAAAGCCGAGGTGATGGTATTGAGAGGAACCTCAAAAACAACCATAATTGCCAGCGTAAACAATATAGAAAATCCAACCACCAGCATTGGAACAGCAACCCCGCTTGGTCTCCTGAATGTCAGCCAAAGGAAAAAGACTGCCAGCAAAGCAACAAAAGGGAAAAAGCGCTGAGTGTCCTGATCAATCACTGTACGCAGAGTGGCAGCAACAATGGGAAACCCTGCAATATAATGCTTGTCAATTCCAGGGTTTTCCTCAAAAATACGTTCCAATGCAATATAAGTTGAATACAGAATCTCAGAATCATCTTCGTCCATTGCCAATTCAACAAAAATTCCTGTACGCCGCCCGTCTTCGCTGAAGAAGGAATTCCTGAACAAATCATTTTCTAAAACTCTGCGGCGCAAACTTTTCATCTCTCCCGGAGTTCCTGGAATTACTTCAAATATCTTCTCAATCGTCAACCCCTCCTCTGAACCATAAATATCATCAGTGTTCGAAATCGATGTCACCTCCACTACCGGAGCAGAACGAACTTCAATATTCCGGAGTAGGGAATTCCATTCCGGAAACCAGCGGCCTTCATTTTCCAGAGTTTCTCTCATTTCTTCAAACTCCATCCAGAACATGTCATTTAGATCTTTAACTTCTTTCGGAAGCAGCTTTTGCAGACGTAGACCTTCTTTTCCGGACATTTGTTCTGCTATTACATTCAAAGCCTCCAAGTCTTCAGTTGAAAGCAACTGCATGTTTTGTATTGCTTCGGTCAGTCGTTGGATCCGTTCCAGCGTATTGGTTTTAAAGATCGTGTCCTTAGCTTCCAGCATGATAAAAACACCAGAATTTGTACCAGTAAAATCTTCACGAAGCTGCTGCAGCGCTTGACGTGCAGGATGGCTGACTGGCAGAAGATGGGGACTGGGATCATTTTTAAGAAACAACAAGCTGGGAACAACTGACGCTCCCAGGAATAGAGTTAAAAACAGAATTCGTTTGGGATAGCGCACAACCCAGCCTTGAATTATTTTCAGAGGAGTCACGTTTGGTCCAAATTAAATTTAATGTAGGTACTTTGAATTTGAATAAATTATGGGCCCTGGTCAGTTTGAATACTTCAATTTGTGCTGAAAACAACCACCTGATAAATTCGGGGGAGATGGCTTACTCAGTCATTTAAGCAAACATTTTTAATACTTTATAGACCTGCACAGCAAAAACATAAAGCAAAGAACTGGTTCAATAAGATGGCTGTGTCTCAAATACCAAAATGGATTCTGGTATCATTCATATTACAACTGGTAAATGCATAAATGCAGAATTATATTATCAAAAATTCAGTTAAACAGGCAAGTTGTGAATTAATTCAGTTTGTAATTGTTGAACAGATTTCTTCCTTTCTATGATTGAAATAATAATAGACATAGTTTAGTATGAATTGTTAATTATTCTCCGGGGAAAAAAGCTAAAAACCTTTGGAAAAAGTTCTAAAGTAAAAAGAAAAATCATTGAACAAACACAACTATGCTGCTGGAAGAACAACTACCACGAATCCAAAAGTTGATCAAAGAAAAGCTGGGGAATTTACCGACTGATGCCCTGAAAAACGAAGTTGTGATGCGAACTGCTTTTAGACGCTTGTATCAGGCTTTGCCGCGCATGATTAGACTGGCAGTTGGCGAACAGGGTTTTGTTGAATTTTGTATGGCAAATCGTGAGCGTCTGCTGAATGTAGGAAGTACTGTTTCAAAAAAATTCTCTGCAACAGAAACTGCAGAAGCAGAATTAAAGAAGACCAGCACTGAAAAAGAGTCGGAATTGAAACTAAATAACAACCCAAAAGCCGCTGATCTTCTGGCAACTGCACAAAAGGTATTTTTACCAACATATGCACCAAGCCTGATTTTAACCCACAGTAAAGGAGCACTAATTTGGGACAGTGACGGAAATGAGTATATTGATTTAGGTTCAGGTATTTCTGTCAACAGCTTAGGTCACCTTGACTCAGACCTATTGCAGGCACTTAATATACAAGCTGGGAAAATATGGCATACGACCAATCTTTATCTTACAGAACCAGCAATTAAGCTGGCTGAAGAATTAGTGACAGCTACATTTGCAGATCGGGTTTTTTTCTGCAATTCAGGAGCAGAAGCTAATGAGGCGGCAATTAAAATTGCACGAAAATATTCAAGTTTAAGTCAACCAGCAGGGAAACGAGAAATATTGACTTTTGAAGGTTCCTTCCACGGACGAACTTTAGCAACAGTTACTGCAACTGCACAGCCAAAATATCAACAGGGATTTGAGCCGCTTCCCGGAGGATTCCGCTACTGTCCATTTAATGATTTTGATACAGCAACCGAAATGATTGGGCCACAAACCTGCGCAGTACTGATTGAGCCAATCCAAGGTGAAGGCGGTGTCAATCCTGTAAAACCAGGATTTTTGTCCCATTTAAGAAAACTTTGTGACCAGCATGATGTACTGCTGATTTTTGATGAAATTCAGTGTGGGATGGGTCGTACAGGAAAATTATTCGGCTACCAGTGGGAAAATTCTGAAGATTCTGAACAGCCGGATAATTCAGTGACAAATCTTAAACCGGATATTGTTACCATGGCCAAGGCTTTGGGTGGTGGACTGCCCATTGGCGCAATGCTTTGCACTGAAAAGGTTGCGCAAACCTTCAAACCCGGAGACCATGGAACAACATTTGGAGGGAACCCGATTGTCACTGCTGTTGCCGGTGCTGCATTCCGAAAAGTTAATACTCCGGAAATGATGGAGCAGGTACAGAAAAAAGGCTTAGTTATCAAAAATAACCTGGAAGCACTCAACGATGAACTTAGTTTGTTTGAAACAATTCGTGGTCGTGGAATGATGCTTGGTGCCGTGTTATCAAAGGCCTGGAAAGGTAAAGCCTCCACAATGGTCACAGCCTGCCAGGAAGAGGGCGTTTTGGTTTTGGTTGCTGGACCGGATGTATTGCGTTTTTTGCCGCCGTTGAATATTTCAACTGAAGATCTGCAAACTGCCTTGGATCGGGTCGGCAAAGCCCTGAAAAATTTACATGCGGACGAGTTGTCATCCTCCACAAAAACTTAATTTCACATATAACTTTTTATAATCAAAAAACTTAAAATGGGAAAAGTGGCATTTATCACAGGCATCACCGGTCAAGACGGAGCTTATCTTGCCGAGCTTCTTCTCAAAAAGGGATACATAGTTCATGGGCTTAAAAGACGCTCCTCCAGTTTTAATACAGGCAGAATAGACCATTTGTATCAGGACCCCCATGTAAGTAAACGTAATTTTATTTTGCATCACGGTGACCTGACTGATTCCACAAATTTGATCCGGATAATTCAGGAAATACAACCAGATGAAATATATAATCTTGCTGCACAAAGTCACGTTCATGTTTCTTTTGAAACACCGGAATACACTGCAAATGCAGATGGACTTGGGACTTTAAGAATCCTTGAGGCAATCAAGCTTTTGGGAATGGTTGAAAAAACCAAGTTTTACCAGGCCTCTACAAGTGAACTATACGGAATGTCCCAGGAAAGACCTCAAAACGAGAATACGCCTTTTTATCCTCGTTCACCTTATGCTGTTGCCAAATTATATGGATACTGGATCACAGTCAATTATCGTGAAGCCTATAACATGTATGCCTGCAACGGTATTCTCTTCAATCATGAGTCACCTGTTCGAGGAGAAACTTTCGTTACCAGAAAAATTACCCGTGCGGCTGTTCGAATTTCAATGGGTACTCAAGAGCAAGTATATCTGGGGAACTTGGATGCAAAGCGGGACTGGGGTCATGCAGGCGATTTTGTAGATGGTATGTGGCGTATGTTGCAACAGGAAAAGCCGGAGGACTTTGTGCTGGCTACCGGAGTAACAACCACAATCCGTGAATTTGCTGAGAGAGCTTTTGCAGAAGTTGGAATCACCCTGGGATGGTCCGGAAGAGGTGTTGATGAAGTAGGTCGTGATACTAAAACAGGAAATACTGTTGTTTCTGTAGATCCCACTTATTTCAGACCGACTGAAGTTGATTTACTGATTGGTGATGCTACTAAAGCCAGAAAAAAACTGGGTTGGAAACCGACACTTGATTTACAGCAAATGATTGAAGAAATGATTGCGTCAGATCTCGAAGAGGCTCGCAAAGATCAGCACCTGCAAAGTGGGGGGTTTAAGACTAATGGAGTAAATGAAGATTGATACTTTTTAAAATAACTCTGTGAACTCATGAAAAGTAAAAATATTGTCTGTCTAAATCTATATCCGGAAACTAGCAAAAGGATCTTTCATGATTAATCTCAGTTCTATGTTTGCAAAGTCGCCCTTCAAACCACTGAGGGATCACATGGACAAAGTGGTTGAAAGTGTTGCCCCGCTTAAAGATTTTTTTGATGCACTGCATCAGGGAAACTATTCAAAAGTCGAAGAAATTCAGCAGCAAATTTCACTTGCTGAAGAAGAAGCAGATATAATCAAAAACGAGGTCCGCAACCATCTACCACGTAATATTTTCATGCCCATTAATCGTCGGGATTTATTGGAAATGCTTGACATGCAGGACACCATTGCAGATGTAACACAGGACATCGTCAATTTACTTACCCTCAGAAGAATGTGCCTGCCGACTGATTTGTGTCAGGAACTTATTCAGTTTGTAGAAAAAAGTCAGCAAGTCTGTTACATGGCACAGGGTCTCTCTCAAGAATTTGGAGATGTGCTCGAATCAGGATTTGGGAGACATGAGATCGACAAATTATTAAAAATGATTGATGAGGTTTCAAATGCGGAAACAGAAGCAGACGATTTAGAAGATGCACTGGTACGTAGAATGTTTGATATAGAAGACAGTATGAAGGCTGTAGACGTGGTCTTTTGGTATAAAATTTTTGAATTGATTGGTGACATTGCTGATTATTCCAAAAAAACAGGAAACCGTTTACGTTTGATGATTGCTTCCAACTAACAATTAATTCTGACTTTTCATTCAATAATAATGGGAAATAATGCTTGTTGAATACGGTTCTGTTTTTATGATCCTGGCTGTGGTTCTGGGTTTCTACATGACCTGGGGCATTGGGGCAAATGATGTTGCAAACGCAATGGGAACATCTGTAGGATCGGGAGCAATCAGCGTCAAACAGGCCATTATTATTGCAGCAATTTTTGAATTTTCTGGTGCATTCCTTGCCGGAGGTCATGTTACAAAAACAATCCGGAAAAGCATTATAGATCCTACTCCAATCATGGATCAGCCTGAGATTCTGGTCTGGGGAATGTTATCGGCCCTGCTTGCAGCCGCACTATGGTTAACATTCGCCAGTTGGATGGGCTGGCCCGTTTCTACCACGCATAGTATAATTGGTGCAATAGTAGGATTTGCAGTGGTCGGCATTGGAGTCGATGCTGTTAACTGGTCAAAAATAGGAACAATAGTCCTCAGTTGGATTGTTTCACCGCTTGTCGGCGGAACACTCGCATACCTCCTGATGCGAAGTATTCAGAAATTTATTCTTGATTCAGACACTCCTTTTCTGAACGCAAAAAGATATGCACCGGTTTATGTCTTTCTTGTTGGATTTTTGCTTTCGCTGGTAACTCTTTTCAAAGGATTAAAGCATTTAGATATTACTTTTAGTGTCGGACAAAGTGTTTTTGCTGCAGTAATTTTCGGAGTTATAGTAGTAGTAATTGTCCGTTTTATGATCAATCGACTTAAAATGAAAGAAGCAGAGAGCATTCATGATCAGTTTACTCAAATTGAAAAGATTTTTGGCATAATGATGATCTTCACCGCATGCGCAATGGCTTTTGCACATGGATCAAATGACGTTGCCAATGGTATTGGTCCAATGGCTGCAATTGTCAGTATTGTGGAAAGCGGTGGCGAAATGGCCCAGAAATCAAATCTGCCACTTTGGATTTTATTGACAGGCGCTGTAGGAATAGTTCTTGGATTATCGACTTTGGGTTATCGGGTGATGCAAACAATCGGCAGTAAAATCACTGAGCTCGTGCCTACACGTGGCTTTTCCGCAGAACTTGCAGCTGCAGCTACAGTGGTAATTGCCTCCCGGACTGGAATTCCAGTTTCAACTACTCAAATTGCAGTTGGTGCCGTAATGGGAGTCGGACTGGCACGCGGAATTGGTGCCCTGGATTTGAGGGTTGTAGGTGGAATTTTCATGTCATGGGTTATTACACTGCCAGTCGGGGCCCTCTTGTCAATTTTCTTCTTCTTCTTTTTTCGAGGAGTGTTTCTATAACCAGAATATCTAGAGGCAGAATAAAATAAAAAAATTGTTATTTATCAAATTTTCAAACGGACTACGTTCAGTGGCTGGACTTGGGAAATTCCAGAAACATCAGCTGATTGTTCTGCTGCTTCTGAACACGCAAAACGAAAAAGTCTGCTGGGATTTGCTCTTTTTACCGGCTTGTTGTTCAAGTCCTTCATTTCCTGGGTTGAAATCTTGATCACTCCTCCGTCAAATGTCAAAATTTCCAAGGTCTTATTTCGGTCAAAAGAATTATGAGTCAGCATGGTGAAAGACTTTCCGTCTTCAACTTCCATCACAGTTCCTGCAATCTCATAGCCGGAATTCCTCCCGTTCCGCTCACCTTGATAAACACTTTCAGCATCTGCTTCATTATTTAGAGAACCATCTGTGTAGCCTCTGTGTGGAATTTTTTCCAACATGCCGGACAACTCTTGAAGTTTCTCGGACCATTGCTCTTGTACGGTTGAATTACACCATTTTAATGCGAGAGCATATGCACTTGTGGTTGTTGCTGCATACAGAGGACTTTTCATGCGACCCTCTACTTTAATGCTGTCTACACCTATTTTGAGGAACTTTGGCAGCAAGTCAATGCCCCGCAAATCTTTTGAACTCATCAATGAGCTCGGAGTATTATCCGGAGAATTAACTGCTACTGCATTGTTGACCGGAATTGCTGAATATGAAAAACGACAGCTTTGGATACATCCGCCACGATTACTGTCACGCCCGGCTGTGTAATTTGAGATTGTGCAGTTACCAGAATAAGCCATACACATTGCACCGTGAATGAATAGCTCAATCTCAATATCGACTTCCTTCCGGATGCATCCGGCTTCTTCCAGAGATACTTCACGTCCCAATACAAGCCTTTTAACTCCCAGATTTTTCCAGACTTTTGCAGAATGAATATTTAAGCATGATGCCTGCGTGGAAAGATGCACCGGCAATTTTGAGTGCTGCTGAACAACCGTCAGCACACCAAGATCGGATACAATCACTGCATCCACACTTGTTTTCTCTAAAAAGCGTACATATTCCGGAAGCTCTCTGAGTTCCTTATCATGTAAAAACGCATTTAATGTTACGTATGTTTTACAATTATTTAGATGCGCAAATTTTATCCCTTCACACAACTCTGTATCCGAGAAATTATCTGAAGCTCCACGTAAACTAAATTTTGGACCTGCTAAATAAACTGCATCTGCACCATACAGAACAGCAGTTTTTAATTTGTCTAAATTACCGGCTGGCGCAAGAAGTTCCATAGAAAGTAAACATGTTTCTGAAGACAGGATTTATAATAAATTCAAAGCTTTATACCAATTTTTTCACGTATCAGCGTGTGGGCATGTCCCTGGTAGCGTGGGCCGGTTTGTTCAATCACTGCCCCCGCCAAAACAGCTCCAATACGGCCGCTTTCAAGAGGAGAAAACTCATGAGTCATTCCGTAAAGGAAACCTGCCGCAAAGGCATCTCCGGCGCCAGTTGTGTCTTCCACACAAATCTGAGAGGGGTCGATGTAAAAAGTTTGACCAAGATGTGTAATCAAGGCACCGTTTGAGCCTAATGTCAATACAACCGTTTCAGTCCATTGTGATAAAATCTCCACAGCTTCTTGTGTTACAGTTGTATCCAAAAGTGAAAATGCTTCTTCCTGATTGCAAAATACCATACTTACGTAACCTTGCAGCAGTTTTTTAAAATCATCCTTATGGCGGTTCACACAAAAAGGATCTGAAAGGCTCAGAGCAACTTTTATCTCACGTTTTTTTGCTTCATCCAAAGCATTTATTACTGTTTTTTTCTGCACCTCTGTGTCCCATAAATATCCTGTAAGATACAGATATTTTGAAGCTTGAATAACTTCCGGGTCAATATCTGGCACCTGCAGTTCCTGACTCATTCCCAGATATGTATTCATCGCGCGTGATCCATCTTCACTTACCAGAATCAAGCTGCTTCCTGTGGTACCGTCTCCTTCTCCAAGTACAGCATTGACTCCGAGGTCTTCCAGTTTTTCCCGGTAAATCTTTCCATGCTCATCCCTGCCAATTTTACCGCTAAAAGCTGTTCGTCCTCCCAGTTGAGCTATGCCGATCATTGTATTTGCACCAGAACCTCCAGCAGCAAATTCTACCGATATTTTTCCTGCCGCCAAAGCCAGTAAGAAAGTTTGCTGCTCTTCAAGGGTAATAAGATTCATACTGTTTTTATTCAAACCACGTTCTGTTAAAAACGAGTCTGGAACATGGCTCAATAAATCAATTAATGGATTGCAAACACCATATACATCTAAATTTTCCATATTATTTATTTAATAATGTGGTGGGAAACAAAAAGATTTATTATATAAAATCAGCTTGCTTTCGCTCGAGGAATACTGCTTGCTGGATTTCTGGTCAGCTTTGGCTCGGCCTTTTGCAGGATGGAATCCTTATTGATCTCAACTTCTTTAATGTCAGGATCTGATGGTATTTCATACATTAAATCCAGCATTGAATTTTCAATTATAGAGCGCAATCCTCGCGCTCCGGTTTTCCGCTTGATCGCTTCTTTTGCAAGAGTGTGTATTGCTTCTTTATTAAATGTCAGTTTTACATTATCAAGCTCAAACATTTTCTCATACTGACGAATTAAAGCATTTTTTGGTTCTTTTAAGATCTGCACCAGGTGGTCAACTTCCAAATCATGCAAAGTCGCGACTACCGGCAGGCGTCCAACAAATTCGGGTATTAAACCATATTTGAGTAAATCTTCTGGTTCCAGCTGTGACAGGACCTCTACATTCCGAGTTTTCTTATTTACATCTGCCCCAAAACCAATGGCATTTCGACCTATGCGTCTTCTAATTATGTCATCAAGGGCAGTAAAAGCACCTCCGCAAATGAAGAGTACATTTTCTGTATTAACCTGCATTGTCTCCTGATGAGGGTGTTTACGACCACCCTGTGGAGGTATGTTTGCAACAGTACCTTCGATGATTTTCAAAAGTGCCTGCTGTACACCTTCTCCGGAAACATCCCTCGTTATTGAAACATTTTCACTTTTTCTGGTAATTTTGTCTATTTCATCAATATAAATTATCCCCTGCTCAGCGCGTTCTATGTCATAATCGGCAGCCTGCAATAATTTTAATATAATATTTTCAACATCTTCACCAACATAACCTGCCTCAGTCAACGAGGTAGCATCTGCAACTGCAAAAGGGACATTTAGAATCCGTGCCAGTGTTTGCGCCAACAGAGTTTTACCTGTTCCTGTAGGGCCAATCAACAGAATATTGCTTTTCTGCAGTTCCACTTCTGATTTATCGAAATTAGCTTTGATGCGCTTGTAATGATTGTGAACTGCAACTGCAAGTACCTTTTTGGGCCGATCCTGTCCCACCACATAATTATCAAGAACATCTTTAATTTCTGCAGGTTTTAGCAATTCTTTTTGAAACTCATCAGCATGCTCATTCTGATATTCCTCTTCCATAATCTCATTGCAGAGGTCGATACATTCGTCGCAAATGTAGACTGTGGGACCTGCAATTATTTTCTTTACTTCTTCCTGTGTTTTTCCACAGAAGGAGCAACGCAAGAGAGCCTCTTTAACAGAATTCATAGTTATCTTTCTTTTATAAAGCTTTCAGTTTTCTGTTTTGCATAACTTCGTCTATAATACCATATTCTTTGGCTTCCTGACTGGAAAAATAATAATCACGTTGGGTATCTTGTGCAATTTTTTTAATCTTATGTCCAGTATGACGAGCCAAAACATCGTTCAAAACATCTGTCATTCTGATAATTTCCTTTGCCTGAATATCAATATCTTCTGCCTGTCCGGAAAATCCTCCCATCATTTGATGAATCATTATCCTGGCGTGCGGCAAAGCCTGTCTCTTCCCGGATGCCCCTGAGGCTAATAAAACAGCCCCCATACTGGTTGCCTGACCAATGCAAATAGTCTGCACATCCGGTTTTAAATACTGAATTGTATCATAAATTGCCATTCCTGAAGTTACTAAACCACCAGGGCAGTTCAGATAAAGTGAAATGTCACTTTCCGGATCTTCTGCTTCTAAAAATAAAAGCTGGGCTATCATTACATTTGCAACATTATCATCAACTGGCGAGCCGAGAAAAATAATACGGTCTTTGAGCAGTCTTGAGTAGATGTCGTAGGCTCGTTCGCCGCGACTATCCTGCTCAACAACCATCGGTATTAGCGACATAGCATACTTGAAAAAAGGTTAATCTTTAAGAAGTTATTTTTTTATAAACGAGTTGTGCTGCTTTAAACATTCTCTATCCCACTACTAAAGCGAGAATCAAGGAACTTGAAAAATCTGAACTAATAGATTCCTTTTTCGTGTGGTTAACAAACAAGAAAGATTTTTTGTACTTGAATGCAAGTTTGTCAGGAATGATCATGCTCACAATTTTCATCGTGTACATGCTCATGATCTTCAGCAGCAAACTCTTCAATCGGGTCACCAAAAACCCGAGCCACCACTCTGTCAAGAGTTGCATCTCCTTTTTTGCGGACAACAATTCGCTCGTACATGTCATGTCCGAAAGGCGATTTAATAAGTTCGTCCGGAGATTGTCCTGTGATTTGTGCCAATCCGACAAATTCACGAGCTGCCTCATTTTTGTCAAATTTCATTTCTTCATGCTCACCAATCGAGTCCAGTATGAATTTCATGCGTAAATCCATTTTCGCATTTTCTATTCCTTCCTGACGTCTTTTCTCTTTTTCTTCTTCCGGAATTTCTTTTTCAGATGATGCCTGTTCCAATTCTCTTTCAACTTGTTCCTGCCCATATTTTACGAGTTCTTCCGGTAAATTAAAATCGTCATATAAATCAGAAAGTTGTGCACGAACAGCAATTCGGTATTCACTTTGAAGCTCTGCTGTTTTTCGAGATTTAATATTTTCACTTACTTTTTCTTTCAATTCGTCTTCATCCGCAACCCCAAATTTCTTAAAAAAGTCTTCATCCATTTCCGGTCTTTTAACTGCAGAAATTTCTGTTAAATGTATTTTGAAAATAGCTTTTTTACCTGCGTTTTCTCCAAACCGTTCCGGCAGCGCAAGCTCAACATCTTTTTCATCTCCAGATGACATGTTCATCAGGCCCGAGTGA
>Ga0208700_1000161_pt1 | contig 24799 bp, 21 predicted proteins | sample DeeseametaMP2016_FD_184179 | JGI IMG/M metagenome (GOLD analysis project Ga0208700, IMG submission 184179) | Marine microbial communities from the Deep Pacific Ocean - MP2016 (SPAdes) | ecosystem: Environmental > Aquatic > Marine > Oceanic | place: East of Hawaii, North Pacific Ocean | collected... | reverse complement strand
ACCTGCAGGAGGAGCTCACCGAGCTCGCCGAGGCGTGGGGCAAGGCGCTGGCCGAGGGCGGGTACGCCGTCACCGGTGACGCCTCGGACCTGCTGCCCGCCGCCGCGCCGGTCGCGGCGCCGGCCGACCCGACGCTCGAGGAGCGCCTCGCCAGCACCACGGACGCCCTGGCCGACCTGCTCGTCGAGCTGGCCCGCACCCGCGAGCGCGCCGAGGAGCTGGAGAAGCGCAACGCCAAGCTGGAGCGGAAGAAGGCCAAGCTCCGGACCCGGCTCGCTGCGGCGCTCGCCGAGGGCTGAGGGGCTAGTCGGCGAGTCCGAGGAACACCAGCAGGGCACGATCGAGCCGCACGAGGTCGGCGTCGGCGAGGCGGCCCACCCGCTCCCCGAGATAGGCACGCGGCATCGTGGTGACCTTGTCGACCATGATGCGACTGGGCTGCCGGATGCCGCTCGTGTCCGTCGGCTCGACGGGGATGCGCAGCAGCGGGGCGTCGAGGTCGTTGGTGGTCAGCGGGCAGACGGTGACCGAGGCGGTCGCGTCGAAACGGTCGTCCTGCACGATCACGAGGGGCCGGGGCTTCCCGGTGTAGGCACCACGCGCCGCCGCGACGCAGATGTCGCCGCGCCTCACGCGTCGAGGTCCGCCTCGTCGTCCCAGTCCACTCAGGGCGTCGACGAACTCCTGGTCGGCCGCCTCCTGCTCGGAGGCGGCGACAGCCGCGGACTGCCGATGGGCCTCCGCGACGAACTCCGGGGCTCGCACGTCGGGCACCCAGATCTGCACGGGCCGGAGCCCCTGCTCGCGCATGCGTTGGCGGTGCTCGCGCACTCGCTCCCGGGTCGTGGCCATGGACCAACGTTACATGTAACGGCCCGGCGGCCTCTAGGAATCAGTGCGGCGCCCAGGCGTCCTCGTCCGCCGTACGCCGGCTCACGCACTCCGGGAGCCGCTGGTCGGCCAGCTCCTGGATCGAGACGTGCTCGAAGACGTCGCGCAGCGAGCGGCGCGCGGCGATCCACACCTGCTGCAGCGGCTCGGCCCGGTCGTTGTACTCGACCGCCTCCGGCCGCAGGCCGTAGACCGAGACCAGCGGCCCGTCGACGGCACGGATGACGTCGGCGACCGTGACGTCGCCCGCCGCCCGAGCCAGCTTCCAGCCGCCGGACTGGCCGCGCTGGCTGATGACCACGCCGGCGCGACGCAGGTCCGCCAGGATCGCCTGGAGGAAGTTGCGCGGGATGTCCTGCAGCTTGCCGAGCTCCTCGGCGCTCACCGCCGCCCGGTCGGCGCGGGTGGCCATCTCGATGAGGGCTCGCAGCGCGTAGTCGGACTTGGCGGACACACGCATGGGTCCAGTGTGTCAGACGAGTCGATCAGATCACTCGACTTCATGGACTTGGTGCGCGGGCGGCGCGATGGGCAGCGCGATCGCGTTACCACACAGGCGATCCGGACCACCCCGAAGTGGTTGCACGCTAAGTTACCCACGCGTATCATTAAGTTACCGGCCAGTAGTACGCCGACGTACTGCCCTGCATGCGAAGCCGGTTCCCGAGAACAGAAGGTGGGCCCCCGTGAGCCACTACAAGAGCAACCTGCGCGACATCGAGTTCAACCTCTTCGAGGTGCTGGGCCGCGACGAGGTCCTCGGCACCGGTCCGTTCGCCGAGGTGGACGGCGAGACCGCCCGCGAGGTGCTGGCCGAGGTCGAGCGCCTCGCCCGCGAGGACCTCGCCGCGTCGTTCGTCGACGCCGACCGCAACCCGCCGGTCTTCGACCCGGCCACCAACACCGCTCCGCTCCCGGAGTCGTTCAAGAAGTCCTACCAGGCCTGGATGGACGCCGAGTTCTGGCGCCTGCAGACCTTCGCCGAGCTCGGTGGCACCCCCGCGCCCCCGACCATCTCGTGGGGCATCGGCGAGCTCGTGCTCGGCGCCAACCCCGCCATCTGGATGTACGGCGCCGGCCCGATGTTCGCGGGCGTGCTGCACCGCAACGGCATCGAGCGTGACAAGAAGATCGCGCAGATGATGATCGACAAGGGCTGGGTCGCCACCATGGTGCTCACCGAGCCCGACGCCGGCTCCGACGTGGGCGCGGGCCGCACCAAGGCCACCCCCAACGAGGACGGCACCTGGAACATCGAGGGCGTCAAGCGGTTCATCACCTCCGCGGAGTCCGACCTCTCCGACAACGTCATCCACCTCGTGCTCGCGCGCCCCTCGGGCGTCGAGGGTGCCGGCGGCCCGGGCACCAAGGGCCTCTCGCTCTTCATCGTCCCGAAGTTCCACTTCGACCTCGAGACCGGTGAGCTGGGCGAGCGCAACGGCGCCTACGTCACCAACGTCGAGCACAAGATGGGCATCAAGGTCTCCAACACCTGCGAGGTCACCTTCGGCGACCCCGCCGTCGGCGGCGGCGAGCCGGCCCGCGGCTGGCTGCTCGGCGAGGTCCACGACGGCATCGCCCAGATGTTCCAGGTCATCGAGAACGCCCGCATGATGGTCGGCACCAAGGCCATCGCGACGCTGTCGACCGGCTACCTCAACGCGCTGGAGTTCGCGAAGTCCCGCGTCCAGGGTGCCGACCTGACCCAGTCCGGTGACAAGACCGCCCCGCGCGTGACGATCACCCACCACCCCGACGTGCGCCGCTCGCTGATGACGCAGAAGGCCTACGCCGAGGCGATGCGCTCGCTGGTCCTCTACACCGCGTCCTGGCAGGACCGGGTCGCCATCGCCGAGCACAACGGCGAGGAGGACAAGCTGGCCGAGGCCGTCAACGACCTGCTGCTCCCGATCGTGAAGGGCTACGGCTCCGAGCGCTCCTGGACCCTGCTGGGCACCGAGTCCCTGCAGACCTTCGGTGGCTCCGGCTTCCTGCAGGAGTACCCCATCGAGCAGTACGTCCGCGACGCCAAGATCGACACCCTCTACGAGGGCACCACCGCGATCCAGGGCCAGGACTTCTTCTTCCGCAAGATCGTCAAGGACCAGGGCAAGGCGCTGGGCCACCTCGCCGGCGAGATCCAGGCGTTCCTCGACGCCGAGGGCGGCAACGGCCGCCTGAAGAACGAGCGCGCCCTGCTGGCCACCGCGCTCGACGACGCCAACGCCATGGTCGGTCACTTGATCAACGACCTGATGTCGGCGCAGGAGGAGATCCGCAACATCTACAAGGTCGGCCTCAACACCTCGCGTCTGCTGATGACGCTCGGTGACGTGGTCTGCGCCTGGCTGCTGCTGCGCGGCGCCGAGGTGGCCCTGGAGAAGCTCGGTGGCCCCGACGGCGGCGGCAAGGACAAGGCGTTCTACGAGGGCAAGGTCGCTGCGGCCCAGTTCTTCGCCCAGAACGTGCTGCCCAAGCTCGCCGCCGAGCGCGCGATCGCCGAGGCGACCGACCTGTCGCTGATGGAGATCGACGAGGCGTCCTTCTGATCCGCAGCCTCAGCGCCTGATCCGGCGTACGACGGCCCGCTGCCCCTGCTGGGGTGGCGGGCCGTTGCGCGTGGTGGCCGGGTTTGTCGTCTCGTCGCCGGGTTTGTCGGCCAGCCGATGAACCCGGGAGTCAGACGACGGACCTTTGTCGTCCCACTTCCGGGTCTGTCGGCCAGCCGACGAACCCGGCCGTGCTCAGTCGGACTGCCTCAGTCGAGCGGGTACCCGCGGTACTGCGAGGGCACCCGGTAGCCGGTGTTGCTGATCAGCCACGTGCGCGCCTTCTGGGTGGCGCCGTAGAGGTTGATGCTGAACCGCTTGTCGCCGTAGGCGTTGGTGCGCAGGTAGGGCGTCTTCGGCGCCTGCTTGGTCTGGCGCGCCCAGGCCTGCCCGTAGGTCCAGCGGAACGGGTCCTTCCCGCCGTTGTAGGCCTTGATCTGCTTCTTCATCGTGGGCACGTCGACCCACTCGATGAGCCGCAGCTGCCCCGCGCCGTGCGGCGTGGAGATCGTGCAGTCCATCGCGCTGACCTGCTCGGCGGTGGTGCCCTTGGAGGTGCACGAGGCATTGGTGGTGAACATCCACCGCAGGCCGGTCGCGCCCGTCGGACCCTCCGGGCAGGCGCTCGCGCCGCCGACGACCTCGCTGCCGTCCCAGCAGTGGAAGTCGGCCTTCGGCGAGGGCTCCTTCGTGGGGCTCGCCTTCGTGGTGGGGCGACCGCTGGGTCCGGCGGACGGGCTGACCGGAGCGACCTTCGGCCCGCCCCGCCCGCCACCTCCGCCGCGCGGGCCGTCGCTGCCGGAGGCGCCAGGAGCGGCACTGGTCGGGTCGCCTGCCTCCTCGGGCAGCAGCAGGGTGCCGGTGCGCGGGGTGGGCCGGGTGCGAGGGGGTTCCCGGGTCGAGAGGGTCGCCCCGGGCACGACGGCCACCGGCTGGGCGGTCACGGTCGTGGTGAACGTCGGCCCCTCCGGGCCGGCCACGGTGCGCACCGTGCCCTCGCGGGCGCTGAGCCCGGCGTAGGCACCGATCGCGGCCACGAGCACGGCACCCACCGCCGTACCGGCCAGGGCCGCGGCGCGGCGACCTCGCCGAGGGGCGGCTGGAGCCGCCGAGGCTGCCGCGACCTGCGGCAGCACGGAGTGCCGCACCGACGTGGCGGCGGGCAGCGCCAGGGCCGTGGGCGCGCGGTCGAGGACGGCGGCCAGCTCGAGGCGCATCGCGCGGGCCGAGGGGTAGCGCTCGCCCGGGGCCTTGGCCATCGCCCGGGCGAGCACCCGGTTGAGGTCGGCGGTGGTGGCGTCGACCTCGGGCAGCTGCGGCACCGGCGCCTGCAGGTGGGCCAGGGCGATCTCCACGTCGGTGCCGGAGTACGGCGCAGCGCCGGTCAGCACGTGCCAGAGCAGGCACCCGGTGGAGTAGACGTCGCCGGCCACGCCGGTCTGGCGGCCCTGGTGCCGCTCGGGCGCCATGTAGGGGTAGGAGCCGACCAGGCCGCCGGTGCGGGTCACCTCGGCCCCGGGCAGCGTCGCGATGCCGAAGTCGCACAGCACCGCCTCGAGCCGGTCGCCGCGCTGGCGCAGCAGGACGTTGCTCGGCTTCACGTCGCGGTGCACGACCCCGGCGCGGTGGGCGTCCTCGAGCCCGTCGAGCACCTGCAGGACCAGGTCGACGGCGACCCGCGGCTCCGGCGCACCGGTGTCCCGCACCCGGGCGAACAGGTCGCCGTCGGGCACCAGGCCGGTCACGAGGTAGAGGCAGCCCTCGAGCTCGCCATGGTCGTGCACGGCCACCACGTGCGGGCTCTCGACGCGGGAGAGCGCCTGCGCCTCGCGGCGGAAGCGGGCTCGGTAGTCCTCGTCGGCTGCGAGCTGCGGAGTGATGATCTTGAGGGCGACCTCGCGGTCCAGGGCGGTGTCGCGGGCGGCGTACACGACCCCCATGCCGCCGTGGCCGAGCACCCGCAGCAGGTCGTAGCGACCGAAGGAGTCGCCGACCGACGGCATCCGGATCACGTGGGCTCCCGAGAGGGCGGTGGATCAGCGACGCAGGTGGGCGGAGGCCGCCCGTCGCACCGCCTCGGTGACCCTGCCCAGGAGCAAGGAATCCAAACGCCAGCGCTGCCAGTGCAGGGGTACGTCGACGGGCCGGTCGGGCCGCAGCCGCACCAGCCGCCCGGCGGCCTCCAGGGGCAGCAGCTGCGTCTCGGGCACCATCCCCCAGCCCAGGCCGAGCACGACCGCCTCGAGGAAGTCGGTGGACGTGGGCACACGGTGGGTGGACGGCTCGTGTCCGGTGGCCACTCCGACCTCGGCCAGCAGGTCGTGCTGGAGGGTGTCCTTGGCGTTGAAGACGACCACCGGCATCCGGCTCCAGTCGGGCTCCCGCGACCCGGAGCGCTCGAGGAGTGCAGGCGCGGCAGCCGCCAGGTAGCGCATCGTCCCCAGCGGCTCGACCGAGCAGCCCTGCACCGGCTCCGGGTCACTGGTGACCGCGGCGAGCGTCTCCCCGCGACGCAGCAGCTCGTGGGAGTGCGCCTGGTCCTCGACCTCGAGCCGGAGCACCGTGTCGTCCCAGGTCGCGGCCTCGGCGAGGACGTCGCGGAACCAGGTGGCCAACGAGTCGGCGTTGACCGCCAGGCCCAGCTCGGTCCGGCGGCCCTCGTCGGGCTCCAGCGCGGTGCGCGCCTCGGCCTGCAGCAGCGCCTGGGCCCGGCCCAGCCGGACGAGGGTCGCGCCGGCCGGCGTCGCGGTGCAGGGGCTCGCGCGGCGGACCAGCACCTGCCCGACGGCCGACTCCAGCGCCCGGATGCGCTGGCTGACCGCGCTGGCCGTGACGTGCAGCTCCCGCGCGGCCGCCTCGAAGGTGCCGTGGTCGACCACCGCCACCAGGGCGGCGAGCTGCGGGGCGGGGAGTTCCATGAAGCGATGCTAAGGGACCCGCAGATTCTTTCGCTTCCCTTGTGGCGCTGCGCTGCCTAGCGTCGTCGCGTGCTCACCACCGCCCTGACCGGCTTCGCCGCCGGCCTCACGCTCATCGTCGCCATCGGCAGCCAGAACGCGTTCGTCCTGCGCTGCGGGCTCGCCCGCCACCACGTCGGGCCGGTGGTGCTCGTGTGCGCGGTGTCCGACGCCGTGCTGATCAGCGCCGGGGTAGCCGGGATCGGCACCATCGTGACCCGCGCGCCGGTCGTCCTGGACGTGGTGCGCTGGGCCGGAGTGGTGTTCCTGTCGGCGTACGCCCTGCTGTCGTTCCGCCGCGCCTGGCAGGGCGGGGAGAAGCTCTCGGCGGGCGGCGGGCCGGTCGGTTCGGCGGCCGCAGCGGTGAGCACGGCCGTGGCGCTCACCTGGCTCAACCCGCACGTCTACCTCGACACGGTCCTGCTGCTCGGCTCGCTGGCCAACGGCTCGGGACGGCCGTGGTGGTTCGCCGTCGGCGCGGTGCTCGGGTCGGTGGTGTGGTTCACCGGGCTCGGGTACGGCGCCCGCTTGGCCTCCCCGCTCTTCGCCCGTCCCCGCGCGTGGCAGGTGCTCGACGTGCTGATCGGCGTGACGATGCTGCTGATCGCGGTGAAGCTGGCGCGGGGGTGAGGTTCATCGGGGCCCCGATAAACCTCACGGGTCCCCGCTGCAGCTTCATCGGGGGACCGTGAGGCCGGCACCTGTTGCGCGAAGAAGCATCGGCGCCCCGCTGAACCTCACGGCAAGAGGGCGCAGCTTCAGCGGCGCACCGTGAGCGACAGCGGCGCCCCGCTGAACCTCACACACCCCCCAGCGGCAGTCGCAGCTCGGCTGGCGCCCCGTCCTCGATCCGCACGGGGATGCCCCAGTCCTGCTGGTGCATCCGGCACGCAGCGCCCTCGCCGCCGTCGGCGTCGCAGGACGCGGCCCGGGCGGCGACGTGGAGCACCCCGTCGCCCACGTGCGGGTCGAGCTCGAGCACCCGGGTCAGCGCGGTGTCGCGGCCGCCGCCGGAGCGGATCAGGCCAGGCGGGGTGGACTCGACGACCAGCTGCGAGGGCGGGCCGAACCGGTCGTCGACCTTCTGCCCCGGCGGCGGGGTGAAGGTGACCTCCAGCGACACCGACGCCGCCACCGGCGTGACCGGCCGCTGCGTGGAGTGCGCGAACCCGTCCACGGCCACGACGCCCGCCAGCGGCACCCGGGTCAGCCGGTGCGCGGTGGACTCCACGACCACGAGCAACGGCTCGTCGTCCTGCCCCACCTCCACGTACGCCGACGACGGCTCGGACAGGCCCTGCGCGATCGTGGACACGTGGCCGGTCGCCGGGTCGTAGCGGCGCACGGCGCCGTTGTAGGTGTCGCAGACCGCCACCGAACCGTCCGGCAGCGCGGTGACCCCGAGCGGGTGCTGCATGAGCGCCTCGTCGGCCGGACCGTCGCGGAACCCGAAGTCGAAGAGCCCCGTGCCGACGACGGTCGTCACCGAGCCCTCCTGCACGTAGCGCAGCGCCGAGGTCTCGGAGTCGGCGAGCCACAACCGGTCCCCCGCGGGCGCGAGCCGGGAGGTCTGGGCGAACCACGCCTGCTCGAGCGGGCCGTCGAGGAGCCCCTCGTTGGTCGTGCCGCCGGCCACCTCGACCGCCCCGGTCAGCGGGTCGAGGGTCCACAGCTGGTGGATGCCGGCCATCGCGATCCAGACCCGGTCGCCCCACCACGCCACGTCCCACGGCGAGGACAGGCGGGAGGTGTCGTCGCCGTCAGGCATCCCTTGGGTTGAGGAGCCGAGGGACGAGGCGTCTCGAAACCACTGGGTCCCGTCGCCGGCCAGCGTGCGGACCGAGCCGTCCTCGAGGCGGAGCCCCGCGACCCGGTGTCCCACGGTGTCGGCCACCACGACGTCGTACCCCACCGCGACGGCGACGTCGGCCGGCAGCAGGCACAGCCCGTTGGGCTCCTTGAACCCGCCGATGCGGCGCACCACGTCACCGTCGGCCGAGAGCTCGACGACCTCGTCGTGCCCGGCGTCGGCGACCAGCACCCCGCCCGACCCCGCCATCGACCCGGACAGCGGCACCGCCGAGGCCGGGAAGCGCAGGTCGGTCGGCTCGACCACGGGCGGCACGTACGGCGAGTCGCCCGGCTGCAGGGTGCCGCGCTCGCGGTGGACGGGCACCAGCTCGGCGAGCAGGGCCGCGATCGCGTGGGCGTGCCCCTCACCGGCGTACTGCGCGACGACGTAGCCCTCCGGGTCGACCAGGACCAGCGTCGGCCAGGCGCGGGCGGTGTAGGCCTGCCACGTGACCAGGTCGGGGTCGTCGAGCACGGGGTGGTGCACGCCGTAGCGCTCGACGGCCGCGGCGAGGGCGACCGGGTCGGCCTCGTGGACGAACTTCGGGGAGTGCACCCCGACGACGACCAGCTCCTCGGCGTGCTCCGCCTCCACCGGTCGCAGCTCGTCGAGCACGTGCAGGCAGTTGACGCAGCAGAAGGTCCAGAAGTCCAGCAGCACGAAGCGTCCGCGCAGGCCCGCCATGCTCAGCGGGCCGTCGGTGTTGAGCCAGCCGCGGCCGACGAGCTCGGGGGCGCGGACGGGCTGGCGCCGGGGTGCGGCGGGGCCAGAGGGGCCGGACGAGGGGGTCGTGCTCACCCGCGGATTCTCTCCGCTCACCCCAGTGGACAGACAATCAGCGAAGCGTGCTTGGGGTGACCGTCGGCGGGTTACCGTGCGCCTGACGGACGGAGGGCCGCAGACATGCTGAGGGTGGACCTCGGATCCGGTGACGTCGGCGTCGACGAGTCCTTCGACCGCTACGCCCGCATCGTGCGACGCGCCCTCGACGTCCCCGTCGCGCTGGTGAGCCTGGTCGAGCGCGACCGGCAGGTCTTCGTCGGCGCGGTGGGCCTCGAACCGGCCTACCAGGAGGCCCGACAGACGCCGCTGACCCACTCCTTCTGCCAGTGGGTCGTCCACGACCAGGCCCCGGTCGTCACCGCCGACGCCCGCCTCGACGAGCGGCTGCGCGACAACCTCGCGATCCCCGACCTCGGCGTCGTCGCGTACGCCGGTCACCCGCTGCGCGACCACACCGGCCGCATCATCGGCTCGTTGTGCGCGATCGACTCCGAGCCCCGCGAGTGGGACGAGGCCTCGTTGCAGGTGCTGGGCGACCTCGCGGCAGCCTGCTCGACCGAGATCTCCCAGCGCAGCATGCGCAGCCTGGCCGACCGCACGGCCGTGGAGGCCGAGGCGCTCAGCCGGCGCTCGGCCCTGCTGCTGGCGCTCTCCCAGAGCCTCTCCAACGCGCGCAGCCTGGTGGAGGTCGCGGTGGCCGTCGAGTCCGTCGCCGTCGAGCACCTCGGGTGCCTGCGCGCCGGCCTGTGGCTCACCGACGACGGCTCCCCCAGTCGGGCCGCCGACCTGCCGATCCGCGCCTTCGAGGCGGGCCGGCTCAACTACATCCCCCAGGTCACCGACACCTGGCACTCCGCCCAGCTCAACCGCGTGCTGATGGCCGACGAGTCCAACCCGCTCGGCGAGGCGCTGCTGAGCCAGCGCCCGGTGTGGTTCCGCGACCGGGAGGAGCAGAACGAGATCTACGGCCACCTCGACCTGCGCGCCCAGATCGGCGAGGCCCGGGCGTTCCTGCCGCTGTCCTACGCGGGGCAGACGCTCGGCGCGATGGCGATCATCTGGGACCACGCCAAGGAGCTGACCGGCGACGAGCTGGCGACCATGACGGCCCTGGCGTCGTACACCTCCCAGGCGCTGAGCCGCGCCCTGCTCCTCCAGGAGCAGTCCGACGCCCTGGTCATCCTGCAGAGCGCCCTGCTGCCGCGACTGCCCGACACCGGCGACCTCGAGATGGCCGCCCGCTACCGGCCGGCGACGGCCCGCGGACAGGTCGGCGGCGACTGGTACGACGCCGTCGTGATGCCCTCGGGCGCCACCAGCCTGATGATCGGCGACGTCGTGGGCCACGACATCGGCGCCGCCGCGACCATGGGCCAGATGCGCACCACCCTGCGCGCCCTGGCATGGGCGGTCGACGACCCGCCGTCGCGCCAGGTGCTGCGGCTGGAGGAGGCCATGCTCGACCTGGGGGTCGAGGGGATGGCCACGCTCGTCTACGGCCGGATCGAGGAGCCCGACGCGACGGGCAGCCGGGTGCTGCGGTGGACCAACGCCGGTCACCCGCCGCCGCTGCTGGTCTGCCCCTCCGGTCAGGTGCGCTACCTCGAGGACCACGCCGGCGACCTGATGCTCGGGGTGCTGCCGGACGCGCACCGCACCGACAACCGCGCCGACATCCCCCGTGGCTCGTTGCTCATGCTCTACACCGACGGTCTCGTCGAGCGCCGTGGGGAGGACCTCGACCAGGGCCTGATGCGGCTGCGCGACAGCGCCGTCACCCACGCCGGGCTGCCGCCCGAGGGTTTCCTGGACGAGGTGCTGCACGACCTCCACGACGGCGACCTGGCCGACGACGTGGCGGTCCTGGCGGTCCGCTTCGGCTGATCCTCGCTAGAGTCCCGGCCATGAGCGACCAGGAGCTGCTGGCGGGGTACGCCGACGTGTGGTGGCAGGCCATCGACGACTTCACCGGGCTGCTGGAGACCCTCGAGCCCGAGGACTGGGACCGGCCCACCGACCTCCCGGGGTGGGACGTCCGGGCCGTGGCCGCGCACATCGCCCACCTGGAGAAGGTGCTGGCCACCGGCCAGGAGGAGACCGCCGACCTCGGCGACCCCGTGCCCGACCACATCACCTCCCTGATGGGCCACTACACCGAGATCGGCGTCGTGAACCGCCGCGACGCCGCCCCCGACGCGCTCATCAACGAGATCCGCGAGGCCGCGACGGCGCGCCGCACCGCCCTGCTCGCCGACCCGCCCACCGACGCCGACGCCCAGCCCGAGCGGATCTTCGGCGGCGTCCCCTGGAGCTGGCGGGTGCTGCTGCGCAACCGACCGCTGGACGTGTGGATGCACGAGCAGGACGTCCGTCGCGCGGTCGGCCGCCCCGGCGGCATGGACACCGTCCCCGCCAAGCACACCGCCGAGTACCTCGCCGAGTCCCTCGGCTTCGTGCTGGCCAAGAAGGTCGGTGCCGAGCCCGGCACCACGCTGGTGCTGGAGATGGCCGGCAGCGAGCCGTTCGCCTTCGAGGTCGGCGAGGACCGCCGCGGCAAGGCCCTGCCCGAGGTCCCGGCCGAGCCCGACGTACGCCTCGCGATGGACCGCGAGAGCTTCGTCTGCCTCGCCGGCGGCCGTCGCCCCGCACCCGGCGCCGTGCGGATCGAGGGCGACGAGGCCCTCGGCCAGCGGATCGTCGACTCGATGGCGACCACGCCGTAGCCACCCCGTAGCCACCGTAGACATGGACAGCTGGCAGCCCGCCGACATCCCCGACCAGTCCGGCAGGACCGTCGTCGTCACCGGACCCACGCTCGGCGGCCTCGGCCACCACACGGCGCTGGAGCTCGCCCGGCGCGGGGCCCAGGTGGTGCTGGCCGGTCGCACCCCGCGCAAGCTCGACGAGACCGCGGTCGCCATCGCGGGCGAGGTGCCGGGAGCCGACGTCTCGCCGCTGGTCGTGGACCTCTCCGACCTGGCCTCGGTCCGCTCGGCGGGTGAGGGAGCCAAGGCGATCGGCCCGATCCACGTGCTGGTCAACAACGCCGGCGTCATGGGCGTGGCCGAGCAGCGCACCTTCGACGGCCTCGAGCTCACCATGGCCACCAACCACTTCGGGCCGTTCCTGCTCACCGGGCTGCTGATGCCGCAGCTCGTCGAGAGCGGCGCGGGCCGGGTCGTCACCGTCTCCTCGCACTTCCACCGCGTGGCCCGCCGTGCCCCGCTGGAGGACCCGCGCGCCGAGGGCGGTCGGCACCGGCCGTGGGCGGCGTACGCCCGGTCCAAGCTCGCCAACCTGCTCTTCACCCTCGAGCTCGACCGCCGCTGCCGGCGCGCCGAGGTGCCGGTGAAGGCGCTGGCCGCGCACCCCGGCTTCGCGGGCACGCACCTGGCCGCCAACGGGCAGTACGGCCGCTCGTCGGGCGGCGTCGCCTCGATCCTCGACGCCACGATCCGCGCGGTCTCGCAGTCGGCAGCCGCCGGCGCCCAGCCGTCCCTGATGGCGGCCACCGCCGAGCTGCCCGGCGGCACCTACTGCGGCCCCGGCGGTCTCGGCGAGTTCGCAGGCCGTCCCCAGGTCACCTTGATGACCAGCCTGGCCCGTGACGAGGACGCCGCCGCCCGACTCTGGGAGCTCTCGGAGCAGACGACCGGCATCAGGTACCCCTAGCGAGGACGCGTCAGCGGACTCGCTGTTGGTGGTCGAGCGAGCCGCGCGACCGAGGGACGAGGTCGCGACCGGCGTGACGAGACCCGGTGAGGTGTCCGGGGCCTTGACCCACGCGTCCCGCCGCGCAGCTCAGTCGCGCAGGCCGCGGGTGCCGTCGACGACGCGGACCAGCCCGGCGCGCGTGGCGACGAAGGCGGTGCCGGCCGGTCCGATGGTGACCGGCGAACCGGCGTTCCCGGCCCACGGACCCGTGCCACCGCGGGCGGCGAAGGCTGTGCGGCCGGTGCGGGCGTCGAGGGCGGTGAGGTACCACGCGTCGACACCGAGCCAGCTGCGGCGCTTGGTCCAGGCGTAGACCAGCCCGGTCGCATGCGACACCGTCGTCCCGGAGGTGGGGGCGGCCTCCTCGGAGGTCCACGTCGTGGCGCACGAGCCGTCGACGACGTCGACCCGCGTGATCCCGCCGGGCGGCCTCCGGCCGAGGACGCCGCGCCACGGGCCGGTCCAGCCGTGCCCGTTGGTCACGACCACCCCCGTGCCGCCGACCGCGGTCAGCGCCGCCTCGGTCGCCGACGCGTCGTCACCGAACACCTCCTGCCGGCAGACCTGCGACCCGTCCACGGCGCGCAGCACCACGACGTGCATCCGCGGGTTGGCGTTGTCGGTCAGCGCGAGCAGCCGCTCCCCCGATGACGGGTCGAGCAGGGTCACGCCGCTGCCGCTGCCCGCGTCGACCTGCCCGGGCTTGCGCCCGCTCCCCGTCTCGTACGCCGCCCGCCAGGTCTCCAGGGGTGCACCCGCGCGGGTGACGACCCGGTGGACCGCCTCGACCGTGGTCACGTAGGCACCGTCCCGGTCGACCGCCAGCGGCTGGCTCACCGGCTCCTCGAGCGCGAGCACGGCCGGCTCGCCCTCCTCGGCGACGACCCCGACGTCGCCCGCCTCCGTCACGAACCACGTGCGCCCGACCGGGTCCACGGCCACCGACACCACGCAGGCGCCCGCGGGCAGGACCCGGGCCAGGTCGACCGCCCGCTGGGTGACCACGGCCGGCTCGTCGGCACCGTCGGTGGTGGTGACGTGCAGCAGCCGACGGTCACCGGTGGCGACCACGAACTCCTCGTCGGCCCCCGCCGCGGGACGCACGTCGGCGCACGGGTCGGGCAACGAGGCGGTGGCGACGGGCCGGAGGGTGCGCGGGTCCAGCACCTTGAGCCGGGCCCCGGAGCGGCTGGTGCACAGCGCGAGCAGCCGCTCGTGGGTGTCGGGCAGGAGGTGGCCGCAGTGCTCGGCGCCGTACCAGCCGGAGTCGACCTCGACCGACAGCCCCAGCGGGCCCGGCCGGTCGGGGTCGCCGGGCAGCGGGTGGGGACTGAACGGCCGGCCGGTGTAGCCCGGGGTCACCCAGGCGCCACCGCCCGGCGGCACCGGCAGCCGGCCGTCCGGGACCAGCCACACTGCCCCGAGGACCAGCGCGAGCACGCCCACCCCCACCAGCGCCGTACGCCGGCCCGGTCGGCCGACCCGCAGCAGGCCACGGGTCCGGGGGTGCGTCAGCGTGAGGACCGCCGCGAGCAGCACGAGCGGCCCGATGGCGAGCCACAGCGCCGCGACCACCGCCCAGGCGGCCGCTCGGGTCCAGCGCACGGGCGTCAGCGCCCCCGCGGACCGAACTCGGGCACCACGCGGGCGAAGGCGGCCTTGCGCGCGACCGCGGTGTTGCGGGCGGCCAGCAGCCAGGCCTGCTCGACCCGCTCACGGAAGAAGGTGTAGCGCGGGCCGGCGGTCCAGGTGTCGTCGAAGAGCCGCTTGGCGGCGGCGAGCTGGTCGGGCGAGCGGCCCTTGAGCTGCTCGGCCATCTCGAGCGCGGCGGCGACGGGGTCGGAGTCGAGGCTGGTGACCAGGCCCAGGTCCTGGGCCTCCTTGCCGGAGACGACCTCGGCGGTCATCGTGAGCTTCTTGGCGACGTCGATGCCGACGAGCTCCTTGAGCGAGCGGACGCCCGACATGTCGGGGATGATCCCCCACTTGCCCTCGAGCACCGACCACTGCGAGTCGGGGGTGGCGACCCGGAAGTCGGCCGCCAGCGCGATCTGCAGGCCGCCGCCGAGGCAGTGGCCGTGGACCGCGGCGATCACCGGGACGGGCAGCCGGCGCCAGGCCCAGCAGGCCTCCTGGAAGGTGTTGGTGCCACGCCAGGGCCGCGGGACGAACGAGGTCACCACGCGGGCCGGCTGCTTCAGGACGTGGGCGAAGTCGAGACCGGCGCAGAACGCGTCGCCCTCACCGGAGAGGACGACGGCCCGCAGGGTCCGGTCGCGCCGCAGCGTGCGCGCGGTGGCGGCCAGGTCGTCGAGGATCTGCAGCGTCAGCGCGTTGAGCTTCTCGGGGCGCGCCAGCCGCACGTGGGCGACGCCGTCGATCACGGTGCAGGTCACGTGGGAGTTGTCTCGGCTCTCGAGCGGTGAGGACATGCGGTGCATTCTCCCACCCCCACAGGCCGCGCGCAGACGGCATGATCGACCCATGAGCCACCCACGTGCCGGACAGCCCGCGGAGCCCGGGGACCTCGTCGACGTCGCCCACCTGGTGACGGCCTACTTCACCGACGAGCCCGACCCCACCGAGGTCGACCAGCAGGTCGCCTTCGGCACCAGCGGCCACCGCGGGTCGGCCCTGAACCGCTCGTTCAACGAAGCACACATCCTTGCCACGACCCAGGCGATCTGCGAGTACCGCGCCTCCCAGGGCATCGACGGCCCGCTCTTCCTCGGCCGCGACACCCACGCGCTCTCCGAGCCGGCCTGGGTGTCCGCGCTCGAGGTGCTCGCCGCCAACGACGTGACCGTGCTCGTCGACTCCCGCGACGGCTACACACCGACCCCCGCGGTCTCCCACGCGATCCTGCGGGCCAACGGCGGCCGGACGGCCGGCACCGTCCTCGCCGACGGCATCGTCGTCACGCCCTCGCACAACCCGCCGGCCGACGGCGGCTTCAAGTACAACCCGCCCCACGGCGGGCCCGCGGACTCCGACGCGACCAAGGTCATCGCCGCGCGCGCCAACGAGCTGCTGCGCGCGGGCCTCGACGGGGTGCGCCGGGTGCCCTTCGCGCGGGCGCGGGCGGCCGCGTCGGCGTACGACTTCCTCGGCACGTACGTCGACGACCTGCCCTCGGTCGTCGACGTGGCCGCGATCCGCGAGGCCGGGGTGCGCATCGGTGCGGACCCGATGGGCGGAGCGGCGGTGCACTACTGGGGCGAGATCGCCGACCGGCACGGGCTCGACCTGACGGTGGTGAACCCCCTCGTCGACCCCACCTGGCGCTTCATGACGCTGGACTGGGACGGGAAGATCCGGATGGACTGCTCCTCCCCGTCGGCGATGGCGTCGCTGATCGCGCCCATGACCGGCGGAGGGTCGTCCTACGACGTCGCGACGGGCAACGACGCCGACGCCGACCGGCACGGCATCGTCACGCCCGACGCCGGGCTGATGAACCCCAACCACTTCCTGGCCGTCGCGATCCAGCACCTCTTCGGCGGCGCCCGTCCCGACTGGCCGGACACCGCGCGGATCGGCAAGACGCTGGTCTCCAGCGCGATGATCGACCGGGTCGCCGCGAGGCTGGGCAAGCCGCTGGTCGAGGTGCCGGTGGGCTTCAAGTGGTTCGTGCCCGGGCTGATCGACGGCTCGTTCGGGTTCGGCGGCGAGGAGTCGGCCGGCGCGTCGTTCCTGCGGATGGACGGCACCGCGTGGACGACCGACAAGGACGGTCTGCTGCTGTGCCTGCTGGCCTCCGAGATCATCGCCCGGACCGGGCGCTCGCCCTCGCAGCACTACGCCGACCTGGTCGCCGAGCACGGGGAGCCGGCGTACGCCCGCGTCGACGCCCCCGCCACCCGCGAGCAGAAGGCCGCCCTCTCGGCGCTGTCGCCGTCGGCCGTCACCGCGACGACGCTGGCCGGCGAGGAGATCACCGGCCGACTGACCGAGGCGCCGGGCAACGGTGCGGCGATCGGCGGGCTGAAGGTGACCACGGAGTCGGCGTGGTTCGCCGCCCGCCCCTCGGGCACCGAGGACGTCTACAAGATCTATGCCGAGTCCTTCCGAGGCCCCGACCACCTCGCGCAGGTGCAGGAGGAGGCGCGCGCGGTGGTCTCGGCAGCGCTGGGCTGAGCAGACCGGAGGGCGTGCCGTGAGAGGGGTCCACGACAGACCCTCCGGTCGCCGTGAGACCCCGCCGAGCGGCGTACGGATGCGTGCCGGGCCGCGCGCGGCAGGGCCACCCGCGCGGATGTGCTGACCCCACCGGCTGCCGCGTAACATGATGGACACAATCGAAGAAGCACAGGGTCACACGCGCACTTGGTGGTGGGTACGGCGCGGACTCGACCGCACCCAAGGACCCCTGTGAGCCCCCTCGCCTCCTACAAGCGACTCTTCGACCTCGCCGGCCCCGGCTACGTCCTCGTCGCCTTCCTCGGCCGGCTGCCGCTGGCCATGAGCCAGCTCGGCACCCTGCTGCTCGTCTCGACCGCCACCGGCAGCTACGGCCTCGGCGGCCTCGCCGCCGGCGCCCTCGCCGTCGCCAACGCGCTCGGCGCCCCCGTCGCCGGGGGCCTCGCCGACCGCGTCGGGCAGCGCCCCGTCGTGCTCGTCCAATCGCTGCTCGGCGCGGCCGGCCTCGTCGCGCTGGTCGCGCAGGTCGGCGGCTCGACCACCACGACCGTCCTCATCGCCGCGCTCGCCGGCCTCGCCATGCCGCAGGTCGGGCCGCTCGCGCGGGTGCGGTGGCGGCCGCTGACGCACGGCCGCGTCGACCAGCCCCGCCTGGTCGACGCCGCGTTCGCCTACGAGGGCGCCGCCGACGAGGCCTCCTTCGCCCTGGGCCCGGCCCTCGTCGGCCTGCTGGCCGTGGCCATCGACCCCAGCGGCGCGCTGCTCGCGGGGGCAGCCCTGCTGGCGGTCTTCGGCACCGCCTTCGCGCTCGACCAGTCGGCGGTCCGCACCCACGCCTACGCCCTCACGCACGCGCACCTCGGTGGTGCCGGGCGGCTGCTGAGCGCCGCGCTGGTCGTCCTCGCGCTGGCCCAGCTGTGCATCGGGGTGCTCTTCGGCGCCACCCAGACCGGGGCGACGGTGCTGGCCACCGCGGCCGGCAACCCGGGCGCAGCCGGCTTCGTCCACGCCACGCTGGGCGTCGGGAGCGCCGTGGCCGGGCTGGCGACGGCGTACCTCCCCGCCCGGATCGGGTACGAGCGGCGCGCGCTCGGCGCCGCCGTCGCGCTCGTCGTCCTCTCGGCCCCGCTGCTGCTGGTGGGATCGCTGCTGACGGTGACGCTGGCGGTGCTCGCGCTGGGCTGCGCGGTCGCGCCGTACATGATCGCGGTCTTCACCCTCGGCGAGCGGGTCGTGCCGCCGGCGCGCGTGGGTGCGGCGATGACCGTCCTCGCGAGCGCGACCGGTGTCGGCTACGCGCTGGGTGCCTCCGTCGCCGGCCGCGTCGCCGATGCCACCGGCAGCCACACGGGTGCGTTCGCGGTCACCGTGACCACCACCGTCGTGGCGACGGTGCTGCTCGCGCTCTCGCAGCACCGCCTGGTGAGCGAGAAGCGCGAGGAGCGGGAGCTGGTCCCGGCCTGATCAGCGGCCCCGACGGCCGAAGCGACCGAGCCCGGTCGGGGCAGGTCAGGAGGCGCGCCGAGCCTCCAGGGCCGCCATCTCCTCGAGCAACGCGGTCTCGACCTCGCGGTGCAGCAGGTCGGCGCCGAGCCCGGGCTCCCCGCGCTCGACCGCCCGGTCGAGGTGGTCGATCAGGCACTCGACCGCCCACGCGTCGTCACGCAGGGAGCGCGTGGCCACCTGCGGGCGGATCATCGTGAGCGTCTGCAGCAGCGACCCGACCTCCCACGCACTGACGTGGTGGTCACGCACGACACCGTCCGGTCCCGTGTGGTGGAGCGTCCCGGTGCCGGGGTCGCGGCGCACGCGCCCTCGTCCGAACCGGTCCAGCATCCTGGTCAATCGAGCGTCCATGTCCATCCCCCCTGGATGACGAGGGTGGACGCCGCACCGGCGGTCGCGACAGCGAGCCGGGCCCGAGAGGGGCGCCGCACCGTCGTGCGTGTGCAGCTGTCGAAGAGCGTATGTCCCGACGATCCACCGCCCACACCTCCGCGACGGCAAAGTTCCGGACCGACGGGCCCGGGGACCGCGCGTCAGGCGCGCGCGTCGGCCAGGACCTCCCGCAGCACCCGGCCGGTGTCCCACCCGCCGGGATCGGTGGCGGAGACCCAGGCGTCGGTCTGACGGCGGGCCCAGGTGACCCAGGCCAGGGTGTCGGTCTCCTGGTCGACCTGTCGGCGCAGCGCCAGCGCCTGCAGGTGCAGCCGGTCGGGGAAGGAGCCGCCGTCGGCGAGCAGCTCCTCGGTCATCGTGGCGAGCTCCTCGAGGCGGCTCCGCGTGACCTCGGCGAGCTCGTCGAGCCGCGCCCGCAGCTGCTCCAGCGTCCCGGCGTCGGCGAAGAACACCCGCAGCATCGACTCGTCCTCGACCGTGCGGACCTGGGCCGGGGTGCCGAGCCAGGTCGCCAGGGCCTCCCGTCCGGCGTCGGTGATGGCGTACGTCGTGTGCCGCCGCTTGCCCGTCCAGCCCTCGCGCGCCTCGACCCAGCCGTGGTCGACCAGGCGCTTGGGCTCCTCGTAGATCCGCCGCTCCGCCCGGGTCCAGAACCAGTGCAGGCTGCGGCGCACCTGCTGGGCCAGCTCGTAGGTCGTCCAGGGCCGTAGCGAGAGCAGCCCGAGGACGGCATAGCCGGTGACGGGACGGGCCGGCTCACGCGTGGTCATGCCGCATCTTCACACATACTGCGTTGCGCAGCATCGACTGGCAGAGCATACTGCGGAGTGCAGCATCGAGATCGGAGCGATCGGAGCCGTCGATGAGCCACTCCCCCGGAGCCCCCACCCGCCTGCTGGTCGCCGTCGCGCACCCCGACGACGAGACCTTCGGCTGCGGCGGACTGCTGCTGCACGCGGCCGCCGCCGGCACCGACACCTACGTCGTGTGCGCCACGCGCGGCGAGGCCGGGGAGGGCGGGACCGGCGACGAGCCCCTCGGGGTCGTCCGCGAGCGCGAGCTGCACCGGGCGGCGGCCGTCCTCGGCGTACGCGAGGTGACGCTGCTGGCGCACCGCGACTCCGGCATGAGCGGGGAGCCGGAGCCGGGCACCCTGGCGGCGGTCGACCCGGACGCGCTCGCCGCCGAGCTGGAGGCACACGTCGCGCGAGTCCGCCCGGAGGTGGTGGTCACGCTCGACGCCAGCGACGGGCACCGCGACCACGAGGTGATGCGGGACGCGGCGGTCGCCGCCGCCACCGCCGCCGGCGTGCCGCGGGTGCACCTGGTCTGCCTGGCCCGTTCCTCGATGGTGCGCTGGGTCGAGCACCAGCGCGCCGAGCACCCCGACCGCGAGCACCTCTCCGTGGAGGACGTCGAGCTCGGCACCCCCGACGAGCTGGTCACCGCGACGCTGGACGTGTCCGCCCACCGCGCCCGGCTGGCCGAGGCGATGGCCGAGCACGCGTCGCAGGACTCGCCCTACGACGGGTTGCCCGAGTCGCTGCTGTCGGACTTCCTGGACACCGTGCGGCTGCGCACGGTCCGCGACACGGGCGCCGCCGGTCCCGGGCGCTGGTGGGACCACCGGCGCCCGGGCTGGGTCGAGGCCCGCACCGCCACACTGGTGCCCTGAACGGACCTCTCGGGAGGAGGCGCGGCGCTCAGGCCGCGGCCGCCTCCGTCTGGCCCCCGGCCTTCTCGGCCGCCTGGCGGCGGGCCAGCTGCGTGAGCCGGGCCTGGGCCGCGCGACGGACCTTGGGGCCCTTGGTCGACATCGCCCACAGCGTCTTGAGCTGGCTGGGCAGGTTCTTCGGGGTGGTGGTGGCCAGCCAGTCGTTGGGCAGCGAGAGCCGCACGACCTTGTGCCACGCGGAGTAGACCTGCTGCGGCAGCGGGGCCTGGTGGTAGTTCAGGTCGTACTTCTCGAAGAGCGCCTGCACCTTGGGGGCGACCTCCGCGTACCGGTTGGACGGCAGGTCGGGGAACAGGTGGTGCTCGATCTGGTGGGAGAGGTTGCCGGTCATCAGGTGCGTGACCCTGCCGCCGGAGATGTTGGCCGAGCCGAGCATCTGGCGGACGTACCACTGGCCGCGGGTCTCGTCGTCGGGGATCGACCTCTTCTCGAAGGTCTCCACGCCCTCGGGGAAGTGGCCGCACATGATCACCGAGTGCGACCAGACGTTGCGCACGACGTTGGCCACGAAGTTGCCGGTCAGCGCGCCGACGGCACCGCCGAAGGGCAGTGCCACGAGCGGGTGCACGACGTAGTCCTTGGTGGCCTGCTTGCGGATCTTCTTCAGCGTCTTGGACAGGTTCGCCTTGAACTCCTCGCTGCGCTTCTCCTTCGGCACGCGCAGGTTCTTGCCGAGCTCGAGGTCGTAGGCGGCGATGCCGTACTCGAAGAAGCAGGCGTTGATGAAGTTCCACATCGGCTGCGCGAGGTAGAACGGCACCCAGCGCTGGTCCTCGTCGACGCGCATGATGCCGTAGCCGAGGTCGTTGTCCTTGCCGACGATGTTCGTGTACGTGTGGTGGACCTGGTTGTGGCTGTGCTTCCAGCCGTCCGCGGTCGAGGCGTTGTCCCACTCCCAGGTGGTCGAGTGGATCTTCGGGTCACGCATCCAGTCCCACTGGCCGTGCATGACGTTGTGCCCGATCTCCATGTTCTCGAGGATCTTCGCGACCGAGAGGCCGACGGTGCCGAGCACCCACAGCGGCGGCAGCGCGGAGCCGAGCAGCACGGCGCGCGAGCCCAGCTCGAGCTTGCGCTGCACGTCGACGATGCGACGGATGTACGCCGCGTCCTTCTCGCCCCGGGAGTCGATGACGTCCTGGCGGATGGCGTCGAGCTCGATGCCGATCTGCTCGATGTCGGCCTCGGTGAGGTGGGCGGTGGGGTTCTCGGGCTTGCGGGTGATGGTGGTCATCAGGTCACCTTTCGGGTCACCGGGTCTCGAGGCTCGGGCGTGGCCGCCCTCGCACCTCGACCAGCGGCGGGTCGGGTCAGGAGTGGTCGACGGAGCAGGCGCCGGCGGGGGCGCTCACGCAGGTCTGGATCGGGACGCCGGCCGGGTCGGTCTCGCCCGGGACGGCGACGGTGAGGGCGCCGTTGCGCAGGTCGCGGACGGCTCCCTCCTTCATCGGCAGCACGCAGCCCATGCAGATGCCCATCCGGCAGCCGCTGGGCATGAGGACGCCGGCCTCCTCGGCGGCGTCGAGGATCGGGGTCGCGCCGTCGGCGGCCACCTCGCGGCCGTCGGCGAAGGTGACGGTGCCGCCCTCGCCGAGTGCGGCCAGCACGACCGGTCGGAACCGCTCGGTGTGCAGCACCAGGCCGTGGGTCTCGTGGTGCGCCTCGAGGGCGTCGAGCAGCCCCGCGGGCCCGCAGGCGTACGTCGGGCGCTCGGCCAGGTCCGGGACCAGCTCGTCGAGCGAGTCGACGTCGAGCAGGCCGTGGGTGTCGGTGTGCAGCTCGACCAGCCGGAGCAGTCCGCGGTCGGCGTACGAGCGGATCTCGTCGGCGAAGATCACCTCGGCCTGCGAGAGCGCCGAGTGGATCAGCACGATGTCGGTGGCCGGCACCTCGGCGCGGGAGAACAGGTTGCGCAGCATTCCGATGACGGGGGTGATGCCGGAGCCGGCGGTGACCAGCAGCAGCTTGCCCGGGAGCGGGTCCGGCAGCACGAAGTCGCCGGCGGCCTGGGCCAGGCGCAGCATCGTGCCGGGGCGGGTGCGGCGCACGAGGTGGCCGGAGACCACGCCGCCGTCGATCGCCTTGACGGTGATGGAGATGCACCCGTCGGGGCGCGGGCCGTGGGTGAGGGAGTAGGTGCGCCAGAGGCGGACGCCGTCGACGTCGACACCGACGCGGACGTACTGGCCGGGCACGTGCCCGGCCCAGTCGCGGCCCGGCTTGATCACCAGCGTCGCGGAGGCGGCGGTCTCGGGGCGGACCTCCACCACGCGACCGGAGAGCTCCGCGCCGCGACGCAGCGGGTGGAAGTGGTCGAGCAGGTCGTCGAGGTCCAGCGGCGTGACCGCGGCCTGGGCGAGCGAGCGGGCGCGCTGGCGCAGCAGCCGGCCGGCACCGCGCTGGCGCGGGGCGGGCAGGGGGAGCGTCGTCATGTCTTCCATGGTGCTGGCCCCGGACGATAAAGTCCTGTGCCGACGACGTGAACCGATGGGCGGTTCTTGTTCGGAGGGGACAAAGATGCCGCGCTCACTGCCCCGCATGCCCGGCCGTCGCACCGCGGACCACGGGCTGGTGCTGCCTGCGCGCACCGCGGCCCGGCTTCGCGAGGACCTGCCCTCGGTCGCCGAGCAGGTCGTCGCCGCGATCATCGAGGAGGTGCCGGCGTACGAGACCGCCATGGCCGGCTCCATGGGCGACACCATCCGCAACGCGGTGCAGCTGGCCCTCGGCGGCTTCCTGTCGCTGGCGGGCGGTCGGCGCGGCGCCGACCCGCGGACGCCCACGGCTCCGGCAGTCGAGGGCGCCTACCAGCTCGGTCGCGGCGAGGCGCGCAGCGGACGCAGCACCGACGCGCTGCTCTCGGCCTACCGGATCGGCGCGCGGGTCTCCTGGCGCGAGCTGTCCCGCGGGGCCGTCGAGAGCGGCATGGACGCCGAGACGCTGGCCCGCTTCGCCGAGCTGGTCTTCGCCTTCATCGACGAGCTCTCGGCCTCCTCGGCGGCCGGGCACACCGACGAGCTGGCCACGACAGGCCGCGTGCGGCAGCGGCTGCTCGAGCGGCTGGCAGGCCACCTGCTCGAGGGCGCCTCGGAGGAGGCGGCGCGTGACGCCGCACAGGTGGCGGAGTGGGCGCCACCGACCACCCTCACCGCCGTCCTGGTCCCGCAGGCGCAGCTGCGCCCGGTCCTGACCGCCGTCAGCGGAGCGACCCTGGCCCTGCCCGAGGCGCCCGGCGTCGAGGAGTCCGGGCTGCTGCTGGTCCCCGATTCGCACGGCCGGGGTCGCGGGGCGCTGCTGCGCGCAGTGGAGGGACGCGAGGCGGTCGTGGGACCTGCTCGACCGTGGCTGGAGGTGCGGGCGTCGTACGACCGGGTGCTGCGTGCGCACGCCGCCGGGCTCGGGCCCGACACCGAAGCCCACCTGCCCTCGCTCGTGCTCGACGCCGACGCCGAGGCGCGCGCCGACCTGCGCGCCCAGGTGCTCGCCCCGCTCGCCGACCTGCGGCCCGCCCAGGCCGAGAAGCTCACCGAGACGCTGCGCGCCTGGCTGCTCCACCACGGCCGGCGCGAGGAGGTCGCCGCCGCGCTGTTCGTGCACCCCCAGACTGTGCGCTACCGCATGGGCCAGCTGCGCGAGCTGTACGGCGACGGGCTGGAGGACCCCGAGACCGTGCTGGCCCTCACCGTGGCGCTGGCGTGAGGACGCACCTGATCCGGCGATGGACACTGCCGGCTCCCCGGGCAAGATGGGTGCCGTGACCGCAGACTCGGACGACTGGCGCCGAATGGGGCAGGAGAAATTTCTCAAGCCGGGCACAGCATTCGTCTTGAAGCGGTACCGGGCCTACAGCGACGAGTGGGAGCACGACCACTGCTCCATGTGCACCGTGAAGTTCATGGACCCGAACCACAGCCCCGAGTCCGCCGCCATGGTGGCCAACGACCCAGACATCCTGTTGGAGGGCTACGCCACGACCGAGGACTTCGTACGAGGTGCCGAGTACGAGTGGGTGTGCGCTGAGTGTTTCGGCGACTTCGCCGAAGAGCTCGGTTGGGTCGACGCGACTCCGATCTCTGAGTAGCCCCCGTCGGCCTGCCGCCCCCGCGCGGTGCGGCAGAGGCGGAGGTGTGGGTCTGGGTGAAACTCGGACCGTTAACCTCCGCGAGTGGACATCTGGCAACTGTATGGGGCCTACGCGTCGCCCGAGAGCCGTCGTCCTCTCAGTGACGAACAGCGGCAACTGCTCGCAGTGTGCGACCTCCGCCAAGAGGTGAACTCG
>Ga0208700_1000160_pt1 | contig 24821 bp, 14 predicted proteins | sample DeeseametaMP2016_FD_184179 | JGI IMG/M metagenome (GOLD analysis project Ga0208700, IMG submission 184179) | Marine microbial communities from the Deep Pacific Ocean - MP2016 (SPAdes) | ecosystem: Environmental > Aquatic > Marine > Oceanic | place: East of Hawaii, North Pacific Ocean | collected... | reverse complement strand
GCCCTTCGATCCCTACGATCCGATCCAGATAGACATCATGGATTCGGAAATTCCCCCGGTATGGATGGAAGAAGGAGACCAACGTTTCCTGCTCGGCACCGATGTCCAAGGACGGGACCTGTTAAGCACCATCCTTTACGGCTCCCGGATTTCGATTACCATCGGCATTTTTGCCGTTCTGCTGCAGGCCTTTCTGGGGATTTCCATCGGCCTGGTTTCAGGTTATTTCGGGGGACGGCTTGACAATTTTCTGATGCGTCTGGCAGACATCCAGCTGTCCTTCTCAACGCTGATGGTGGCAATAATATCTTTAGCCGTGTTTCAGGCACTTTTCGGCACCGAGCTTTACGAAAAACTTGCGATCGTGATGCTGATCCTCGTTATCGGCATCGCAGAATGGCCTCATTACGCAAGAACGGTGCGCGCGAACGTGCTGGCGGAAAAGAAGAAGGAGTATGTTGACGCGGTGAGAGTCATCGGCCTGGGTTCGTTGAGGATCATGTTCAAGCACATCCTGCCCAACACCCTCTCCCCAATTTTGGTCATTTCGACGGTACAGATTGCAAACGCCATCGTCAGCGAAGCCGCGCTTTCGTTTCTAGGTCTCGGCATGCCTGTTACCAAACCTTCACTGGGCTCGTTGATCAACAGCGGGTTCGAATTTATCTTCAGCGGTTCCTGGTGGATCACAATCATTCCCGGAGTAGTGCTGGTGGTACTTGTACTGGTGATGAACCTGCTGGGTGATTTTCTGCGCGATGTCATGAACCCGAAACTTTACAAGGACTAATCTGTGGCGCTGCTAGATGTACGAAACTTGGACGTAACCTTCGCCTCTTGGGGGGGCAACCTGGTAGCGTTGCGTGATGTTAGTTTTTCACTCGAACCCGGGGAACGCCTCGGAATCGTCGGTGAAAGCGGTGCAGGCAAATCCGTGGCGGCATTCGCGATCCTGAACCTCATAAGCCGTCCGGGTTACATCTCCGGTGGCGAGATACTGTTTGAAGGTCAGGACCTGACCCAACTTAGTCCTCAGGAGATGCGTTCTATCCGCGGCAACCGCATCAGTATGATCTTCCAAGATCCGATGATGACTCTGAACCCAGTGCTGACCGTGGGCGTGCAAATGACAGAAGTATTGCATGCACATCGTGAAATCAGTGCTGAAGAGGCCCGTTCGCGCGCCTTGCAGATTCTCACAAGGGTCCATATTTCCTCCCCGGAAAAACGCTTTGACCAGTACCCCCACGAACTTTCCGGAGGAATGCGTCAAAGGGTCGTCATTGCAACAGCACTGCTGACGGAATCATCCCTGATCATCGCAGACGAACCCACCACAGCGCTGGACGTGACGATCCAGGCTGAAATCATGGATCTGCTACTAGAACTTTGTGAGTTGAACAATGTTGGCTTGATCCTGATCACCCATGATCTCAGTGTAATCTCGCAGGTTAGTCAGCACGCAATCGTAATGTATGCCGGGCGCGTGGTAGAGGCTGGACCGATCTGGGAAATTGTGAATAATGCGCAGCATCCCTACACCCAGGGTCTTATCGGTGCCTTACCTCAACAGACCACACCAGGAAAAAGACTGAACCAGATCCGTGGTGTGATGCCCTCGCTTTCAAACATTCCTGAGGGTTGTGCTTTCAACCCCCGCTGTCAACTGGTAATGGAAGTCTGCCGAACCAGAGTACCCACCTACACAAACATTGGCTCCACACGGGTCGCCTGCCATGCAGCAGGCAACGCGCAAACTGGCAACCCCCTTTCTCTGGAGCACAACAAAACATGAGCATGGTGGGAAATAAACTCGTCCGGGTGGAGAAACTCTACAAGGAGTTTCCTGTCAACAGCGGATTGCTGGAACAATTCACCTTTGAAGGGGGCCGCATGGTACGCCGTAGAGAAAGCGTAAAGGCCATCAACGAAATTGACCTGGAAGTAGAAAAAGGAGAGGCTCTCTGTCTGGTTGGCGAGAGCGGATGCGGAAAGTCCACAGTTGCCCGAGTCATCATGGGTCTGAACAAGCCGTCTTCTGGAGCCATCTACTACAACGGACAGCGGATCGACAATCTGTCACCCAAGAGCTTGTTGCCCTTCCGCAAGCGGATGCAGATGATTTTTCAAAACCCCTATGCATCTCTCAATCCACGCATGTCTATCCGTAAAACACTGGAAGAACCGATCCGTTTCCACAATCCCACTATCACAAAAGCTGAGGCAGCGGAACTGATCGCGGATGTGATGGAGTCAGTGGGAGTTGATCCAGGCTGGGGAGAGCGTTTTCCCCACGAGTTTTCCGGTGGACAGCGACAGCGGATCAGCATCGCGCGGGCACTGTCGGTGGATCCGGAGTTCATTGTCGCAGACGAACCAATTTCCGCACTTGATGTTTCGATCCAAGCCCAGGTATTGAACCTAATGATGGAAGCACGTGAGCAACGTGCTCTGACCTACCTCTTCATTACTCATGATCTTTCCGTGGTAGAGCACTTCGGAACACGGGTAGCGGTCATGTACCTAGGTACTCTGTGCGAAGTGTCGCCGACACGTACCTTGTTCAGTTACCCCCGACATCCATACACACAGGCGCTGCTGAGTGCCATTCCACGCCTTAATGAGGAACGACCAAATTATATCAAACTCAAGGGTGAAGTCCCTACGCCGATCAATCTCCCAAGCGGATGTGTGTTCCACGGCCGCTGCTCATACGCCACTGCCCGTTGCATTCAAGAGATTCCAAAACTGCGGAATGTCGGCGAAGAAATCTGGGTCGCCTGCCATGCAGTCGAGGAAGAGCGCCTAGATGCGTAAAAATCGAAAAGTTCGTTTTAAACTAGGAGTAATCCTAAAGCTTACTGAGTTTTTTATAGAGGAAGAGGTGATATGTTTTGAAGTTGCCAAACTATTCAACGCTGGTTCCGCATGAAAAGTATTCTCTGGAAAAGGACTCCCACAATACAGCAATCATCTGCTTTCTAATTTTCAGCTAGACCGCGTTTTACGTCATGACTAAAGATGGTCTTGCTCAAAACCTGTGTGTTTGTGTGTGGATTGAGCTGCAAAAGAGAGGTTTTTCTTACTCCTGCTGACTTCCTTTTGCCCTTCCCCACAGCCGGATTAGTCCTTAAATTTGGGGCCTTTTGTTTTTTAATTAAGCTGACGATTCCACTGACGATTATAAGATTACGAGCTTTGTGGAATCCATCCGGCAGGCCCCTTATTTATCATAGATGGGATCATTCCCAGTGTGACAGTCATCAATAACACCATTGTTCCTGACAACAGCAACAAACCATCGTAACTGCTCATTGACTGCCCCAGCCAGATCCATGATTCATTAAAAACCCCCAGTTCAAGGGCTTGTCCGCTCAAAATACCGGAAAGCCCTGTTCCTCCACTATAAAGCGTAAACCAAAGTCCGGTAGCAAGGGATTTGTTTTTCGGAGGAATGAGGGCAAGTGTTTCTGAGGTCATTGCTATACTGGATGCAGCTTGAACCATTCCAAACAGAATCGTTAAAATTCCAACAACAATCCGGATTTCTTCCGTAAACAGATTGCGCCATAAAAAAAGAAGAAGAATGATTCCAAAGCCAAAATGGCAGCAAAGAAACACATACTTTGTACCAAAACGATCTATCATTCTGCCACCTAAAAAGAATCCTGCTAATGCTCCTGCTACTAATAAATTTCCAATAAAAACAATCTCAACCTTTGACCACAGAAGCACATCTTTTTCAATCAAATTGAAAATTTGTGGGCAGGCACCAGTGAAAAGAGTCAGTAAAAAACAATATGCACAAAACGGCAGATATCCTGGAATATTAAGAACTTTCAAAAAACTTATGCGGAATGACTCTTTTTTAACAGTACTTTTATCCAATTCAGGAATTTGCTGATAAAAAAACATTCTTAGCAGCATCAGAATTGTAATGACACCCAGAATCGCCTGATACATTCCCAGGGTGGGGTAAAGTTCCAGAATGTAAATCACTATTAATGTGAAGAGGATTCCAATAGATTGCCAAGTAAGTCTTAACTGTCCAAAAAAACGTCCCCTAATATTTTCTGGTATGATAGGGTGAAGCAGTGCAAACCAATTTCCCAAAGTCATTGCTGAACCTATCCCAAAGACAACAATTCCAAATCCAACTGCCATTATTCTTAATGAGTCCGGTAAATAACTGACACCGATCAGCAGGGCAAAGCCGAAAAATGAAAACACCATCCCGATAATACCAATCCGTTTTTTACCAAATATATCTGAAAAATAGCTAAAAGGAATGATGACTAAAAATGTTGTTAACGGCAGGATTGATAATAAAATCAGGATAGTTGCGCTGGGAATTCCCAAATGGGAAAAGTAGGAAAGCAGTAAGCCGTTATTGAATGACAGATACGACATCCCGCCAAGAGATGCCGTAAGTAGAATCATGCGAATAGCATTTTTTGTTTCTAAATCAGACATTGCTTGATTGAACCGAATAAAGTTAAATAGAAGAGTTCATTTTGTGAAGCAGTAGAACTGAAAAAATTATCAACTCTGATTTGAATCTTCAGCTGTTTTTTTGATACAGGAAGAGACGATATGTTTTAAAATGGGCAAATTGTTCGCCGCTGGTGCCGCCTGAAAGATATTTACGATTGGCCTGAGCAATTTTTTTTCGGAAGGCAAAACTAAAGAGTTTACTGAAACGGGGATAGTTGCTGGTCATATAATAGGCCACAATGTTCCAGGTTGGAGCAATTACTTCTTGAATCAAATCCCGCATAATATCTAATGATGGAGCTGTTTCTTTAGTGATGTCTATGTCCGTGATTTGCCTGAAAGGCTGAGCTTGCATATATTTTAGAAATCTCTCAATTTTATGACCGCCACTGACTGGACTTTTACCTTCAACATCACGTTTAAAAAAATCGCAAATTAGCAAATGGCCTTTTTGATTGAGTAGTTCCTGAGTCTGTGCCATGGCATTTTCCAGGAGCAAGTACTGAAAACTTTCGCTGCACAAAATCAGATCATAGTACTTTTTTGTTTTCAGATCTTCATAGCGGCATTCAAATATTTCTACTCGTTCTCCGAGACGCTCCCTCACATGTTTAGTTAAATTTGGACTGGGTGAGACACAATCCACCGTGTAACCTGCGTCGAGCAATTTTTCTGAAAATTTTCCGGAACCGCAACCGACATCCAAAATAGAATTTACTCCATCCGGAATATGTTTTAGCAACAAGTTGGCATAGTTTTCCTGCGCTTCTAACACATTTGCCGGATCCACACTTAATGCTTCCGGCCAGTATCCATAATGCAGGTAGTCGGTTTTATAAAAATGCCTGGCGAATGCCAACCCGATGTCGAGACCAACTTCTTTTAATTCAACTTTGTGCATGGGAAATTAGTTACGGAGATTAAAAGAGAATATGGCTTGGGCTTAAAGAGAGGAGAAGTAAAGATTGAAGAAGAGCCGCAGGTTCAAAGAGCTGTTCTTTGAGCCTGCAGCAGAAAACCAATTTAGTTTTGTCCTTCCATGTATTCAATCAGATCAATCAAGCGAGTGGAGTAACCCATTTCATTGTCATACCAGGAGACCAGTTTGAAAAATCTGTCATTCAAACCAATACCGGCTCCGGCATCATAAATAGATGAATAAGTACTGCCAATGAAATCACTGGAAACAACATCCTCATCTGTGAAACCCAGGATACCTTTGAGTTTACCTTCTGAAGCAGCCTTCATTGAGGAATTGATTTCCTCGTAACTGGTCGATTTACTTAGTTTCACGGTCAAATCCACAACAGAAACATTCGGAGTAGGCACCCGAAAAGACATTCCGGTTAATTTTCCTGCTATTTCCGGAATACATAGTGCTACTGCTTTGGCTGCCCCAGTAGAAGCAGGAATGATGTTTTGTGGTCCACCACGTCCACCGCGCCAATCTTTTTTTGATGGACCGTCAACAGTTGGTTGAGCTGCTGTCACAGAGTGAACAGTGGTCATCAAACCTTCTTCAATTCCATAATTATCCAGCACAACTTTTACAATTGGCGCCAGACAGTTAGTGGTACATGATGCATTGGAAACAATATTATCTGTACCTGGATCATATGTTTCATTGTTGACACCCATTACCAGGGTCTTGATTTCAGCCGACTTGGCAGGAGCAGAAATTACCACTTTTTTTGCTCCGGCTTTCAAATGCTCTTCCGCTTTTTCACTGGTAGTAAACAATCCTGTAGATTCAATTACATAATCAATATTCATTTTGTTCCAGGGCAAATCTCCAGGATTTCTCTCAGACAGACACTCAATTGTTTTTCCGTCAACCACTAAACAGTCTTGTCCTGCCTGAACATCACCATCAAATCGTCCATGCGTCGAATCATATTTCAGTAAATAGGCTAAATTTTCAGAAGGTACCAAATCATTGATTGCCACAATTTCAACATTTTGATTTTTATTTGCTGCTCGGACCACCATTCTTCCAATGCGTCCGAATCCGTTTATTGCAATTCTAATTGTCATTTTTCTCCTTTATATTTTATAGACACAAACAATTTTTTCTCAGTATTATAGTAGTTCGTTCTGCTGCATTTGTCTAGCCGGGAATCCAGCAGACCAAGTCCTGCAGCTCAGTTTAAATTGCGGTTTTTTATTATTATATTCTCTCCATCTGCCATAATCATCCGTGTACATAAATTGATAAAAAGACCGTTCTCAACTACTCCAGGAATCATGTTCAGATGTTGCTCCAGCTGTTCTGGATTTTCAATCTTTCGAAAATGACAATCAACTATAAAATTCCCCTGATCAGTCACGCTTGGTTGACCCTGCTTGAGCCGGAGTTCTGGATTTCCCTGAAGTGACTCCAGTTGATTAAAAACAACTTGCCAACCGAATGGAATAACTTCTACCGGCAAAGGAAACGCACCCAACTGCTGTACCAACTTTGAACCACTGACAATAATGATTTCTTCTCTTGACGCAGAAGCAACAATCTTTTCACGGAGTAAGGCAGCACCTCCGCCTTTGATCATATTTAAGTTGGCATCAATTTCGTCTGCACCATCAATCGTTAAATCAATGAACATTGTCTCAGAAAAATCAATCAGAGGTATTCCTTCACTCTCTGCCAATATTTTAGTGGAATCTGAAGTTGGTATGCCGCGTATTGAAAGTCCATTCCGGACAAGTTCACCAATTTTTTTAACAGCAAACTCTGCGGTGGAACCTGTCCCAAGGCCTACTATCATGCCATCTTTGACGTATTCACATGCAGCCTCAGCGGAACGTTGTTTTTCAGAAATCACACTACACCCGTTGCATCAGTTTTTTGTTTTGGAAGTAAGAAGAGTACGCAAGTTTTGAAACGCAGCAGGTAAAAAAGGACGACCGGAAGAATTGAGGATGGTTCCAGTAATCCTTGCACTGAGAATCAACGTTTTGTTGGGTATGCTCCGGATTTCCTGAAGAAAAATGAACTTTACTTTGCTTAACAAAGCCAATTCTAAACTCACTACAAAGTCATCTCTACTTTGTAATGAGCTTCGATATTCTATTTCAGCTTTTGTGATGACAGGACTCAATCCTTGCTCAAAATAAGCAGTCAATTTCAGGCCCTGTGATTCCAAAAACTGATGGCGAGTGTGTTCAAGATAATTCTGATATACCGCATTATTTATCACACCAAAACTGTCCAGCTCATAGTCCCGAACTGACAATTTTAACTCAAAGTGGGAAGTTTCAATGGAAGGAAGCATCCTGAACTATGAACCTGTATGCAGTATTTTATGCTGCTTCCGGAATTTTTTCTTCGGCAACCAAATCTGCCGGTTTTTTGTTTTTCTCGGCTTCCGTTATTTCCCTTTCCATTGCAGCTCTTGCAGCTTCATCTGCTGCCTTACGCATTGCTGCCGGGTCAATCACTCCTTCTCCAAGATCATAGTCCATGTTATTAAAGGCATTAAATCCTGTGCCTGCCGGTATAAGTCGGCCGAGGATGACGTTTTCTTTCAAACCGCGGAAAGTGTCGTGTTTTCCTGCCAGGGAAGCGTCTGTCAGCACCTTTGTTGTATCCTGAAAAGAGGCTGCAGAAATAAATGAATTTGTACTTAAAGACGCTTTTGTAATACCAAGCAATTTTGGTTTTGAACGAGCGGGACGCAGTCCCTGTGCAGTTAACTCTTGATTTATACTATTCAGTTCCGAACGGCCAATTTCCTGGCCAACCAGCAAGCTTGAATCACCCGGATCTTCAACATAAGCCTTACGCAGCATTTGACGTACTATTACTTCAATATGTTTGTCGTTGATACCAACACCCTGAAGTCGATAAACTTGTTGAACCTCATCCACCAAATATTTTTGCAGAGCTTTTGAACCTTTAACTGCAAGAATATCATGTGGATTCGGCGAACCGTCAATTAGAGGATCACCTGCACGCAAATACTCTCCCATGTGTACGGTGATATGACGACCGCGTGGAATAAGGTATTCTTTTGAATCGCCTTTTCCATCTTCAGGACGGATGCGGATTCGTTGCTTTTTCTTCACATCTAAGTCAAATTCTACAATCCCGTCAATTTCAGTGATAATAGCCTGATCTTTTGGAACTCTTGCTTCAAAAAGTTCTGCAACTCTTGGCAGTCCGCCGGTAATATCCTTATTTCTGGCAAGTTCTCTTGGGATTTTTGCCAGAACATCTCCAGCATGTACCTCTACCCCATTTTCAACTACCAATTCAGATTTATTCGGTAACGCAAACTCCGTCACAGTATCATTTTTTCGGATAATTGTTTTTTTCTTACTATCACAAATTGCAATTAATGGATGTTGTTCCAAACTTTGGGATTCATGAATTACTTTCCGTGAAACACCAGATACTTCATCGACTTGTTCCTTGAAAGTTTCACCCTCATTGATGTCTTCAAAATCAACGAATCCAGATACGTCTGTGATGATTGGAATGGAAAAGGGATCCCACTCTGCAATTAAATCACCTTGTTCAACCAGTTCACCTTCTTTTTTCAGGAGAGTTGCCCCCATCGGCAAGGGGCGTCTTTCACGCTCTCTTTCGTTTTCAAGGTCAGCCAGTTTAGACGCAGCTATATTTTTGCCACCTTCAACAATCACTGCTTCCCCACGACGTCCAAGAACAACAAAATTACCTTCACGGTTCTTTACTTCCTTAAGGTCATCAAAGCGAAGAACTCCGCTAAAACCTGCTTCCCATTTATTCTGTTCAGCCGAACGACTTGCAGTTCCACCTATATGAAAAGTACGCATTGTTAGCTGGGTTCCCGGTTCTCCAATACTTTGGGCGGCAATCACACCGACTGTTTCACCTAAATTGACCAAACCACCGTGGCATAAATCACGTCCATAACAATTCCTGCAAACACCTTGTTCTGACATGCAGGTCAAAGGTGAGCGTATTTGTACTTTTTCAATCCTGGAATTTTCAATGACATCCCTATCTGACTCATCTATTAGAGTTCCGGCTGGAATCAGGATTTCATTTTCAACATTTGGATCGAGCACGTCATCAAGCAAAACACGTCCTAAAATCCGGTCTCCAAGTGATTCAATTATCTCTCCGGACTCTATCAAAGCTGTCATTTCGATGCCATCCAGGGTTCCGCAATCATCCTCCAGTACAACACTGTCCTGTGAAACATCAACCAGGCGTCGAGTCAGGTATCCGGAATTCGCCGTTTTTAATGCAGTGTCAGCCAGTCCTTTGCGGGCACCATGTGTTGAAATAAAATATTCCAGCACGTTAAGCCCTTCGCGGAAATTTGCGTGAATTGGTGTTTCAATAATTTCACCTGAAGGTTTTGCCATCAAACCACGCATACCGGCTAACTGTTTCATTTGCTGATTACTACCGCGAGCTCCGGAATCTGCCATCATAAAAATTGAATTCACTTTATGAACACCTTCTTCATCAATGATTTCTTCAGAAAGTCCGGCAGACATTTTTTCAGAAATTTTTTCTGTGGTCCGTGCCCAAATATCAATTACCTGGTTGTAGCGTTCTCCGTCAGTGATTAAACCATCCTGGTGCTGCATGTTGATTTTGTTGACATCTACTTGAGCTTTTTTCAACTGAGTAGTCTTTTCTTTTGGAATCACCATATCATCCATGCTGATGGAAAAACCTGCCTTGGTTGCATATTGGTAACCTAAATTTTTCAGATCATCCAACATTTTTACTGATTTAACACTTCCTGCCTTTCTGTATGACTCATCAACAAGTTCGGCCATTTGTTTTTTCTTAAGGTGTACATTGACTGATTTGAATGGAACCTCTTCCGGAATTACCATAGAAAGAATAATACGACCAACCGTGGTTTCCACAATTGGTTTGCTGGTAGATGTTTCTTGATTATTTTCTTCAGACAATATTTCTCCTAAGTGTTCCAAACGTACTTTTATTTTGGCATGCAAGTCCACACGGCCATGTTCAAAAGCAACTAGAACTTCTTCTCGACTGGAGAAAATTTTTCCTTCTCCAAGAGCGCCTTCACGTTCCCTGGTAATCCAGTAAAGACCAAGCACCATATCCTGAGTTGGCGTCATCACAGGTTTTCCATTTGCCGGAGATAAAATATTATTGGTGGACATCATCAATATTTTTGCTTCCAGTTGTGCTTCCACAGAAAGGGGGACATGAACCGCCATTTGGTCACCGTCAAAGTCTGCATTGAATGCTGTACAAACAAGCGGATGCAGCTGGATCGCTTTCCCTTCAATCAAAATTGGTTCGAAAGCCTGAATACCAAGGCGGTGCAGGGTTGGCGCACGGTTCAGTAAAACGGGATGTTCACGTACAACCTCTTCAAGGATGGCCCATACTTCAGGGGGATTTTCCTCAAGCACTTTCTTTGCATTTTTAATCGTGTGTATTTCCTGATAATCAATCAATTTGTGAAAAATGAATGGCTTGAAAAGTTCCAAAGCCATTTTTTTAGGTAAACCGCATTGATGAAGTTTTAGTTCCGGTCCAACCACAATCACAGTACGTCCGGAATAATCAACACGTTTACCCAGCAGATTTTGACGGAAACGTCCTTGTTTACCTTTGAGCATATCACTTATTGATTTTAACGGCCTTTTATTCGAACCCACCATAGGACGGCCTCGGCGGCCATTATCGAAAAGGGCATCCACAGATTCCTGTAACATTCTCTTTTCATTTTTAACAATAATTCCAGGTGCACGTAATTCAATCAGTCGTTTGAGACGGTTGTTTCTGTGAATAACACGTCGATATAAATCATTGAGGTCACTTGTCGCAAAGCGTCCGCCTTCTAGAGGAACCAAGGGTCTCAGTTCCGGAGGAAGGACTGGTAAATTTTCTATGATCATGGAGTCAACCGCATTTCCAGACTTCAGGAGCTTGCTGACCACAATGAGTCGTTTGGCAATCCTTTTGCGGCGTGTTTCAGAATTGACTTCCCGCATATCAATCTGCAGCTGTTTTTCCAGCTCGGCTAAATCGATCCTTCGCAAAAGCGTCTGCACGGCTTCTGCACCCATACCCAACTTCAAATCCGGATGATTCTCTTCCAATTCCCGATATTGGTCTTCTTCCACCAGTTCCAGTTCTTCCAGTTCAGAATCTCCTGGTTCAAGAACGATATACGCATCAAAATATAGCACACGCTCTAAATCCCTTAACATCATGTCAAGAATGGTTGCAATCCGGCTGGGAACACCCTTGAGAAACCAGACGTGAGAAACAGGGCAGGCGAGTTTGATATTGCCCATGCGATCCCGGCGCACCTTGGATTCAATAACTTCCACACCGCATTTTTCACAGGTTATCCCCCGGTGTTTCATGCGTTTGTATTTTCCGCAGATACATTCATAGTCATGTACAGGTCCAAATATTTTACCGCAAAATAGTCCATCTCGTTCCGGCTTAAATGTCCTGTAGTTGATTGTTTCGGAGGTTCGGACTTCTCCATGAGACCAGGATGTTACTTCATCGGCAGTGGCAATTCTGATCCGTATCGCGGAGTAATTTTTCGGATTTACTGCAATTTCAAACAAATCTCTGAGTGCCATGTTTAGTTCCTGGTTAATTGGTTATAGGGTTTTGATTGAGAAATTATGCTGTAACTTCTGCCGTATCGATTTCTTCATTTGACTCTTCAGATACTGCTTTCGATATTTTTTCTTCAGCTTTATTCCCTGTTACTTCTTCTGACGCCGGAGAAGATTCCATTCCTTCCGGGATTTCTTCCTCTTCTTCCTCTGAGTTTTGGAGTAGTTCAATGTTCAGGCACAAGCTTTTCAGTTCACTGATAAGAACTTTGAATGATTCCGGAATACCGGGTTCCAACTGATGCCGACCTTTGACAATCGATTCATAAATCTTGTTCCTGCCATGCACGTCATCAGACTTTACAGTCAGCAGTTCCTGCAGAGTGTAAGCTGCCCCATAAGCTTCCAAAGCCCAAACCTCCATTTCACCAAAACGCTGGCCGCCGAATTGAGCTTTACCACCCAATGGTTGTTGAGTAACCAAAGAATAAGGCCCAATGGAACGGGCATGGATTTTTTCATCAACCAGGTGATGCAGCTTCAGTATGTATGCATAACCGACTGTCACTTTCTGACTGAATCGTTCACCGGTCATTCCATCATAAAGCCAGACTTGTCCGGATTTTGATAATCCTGCCATTTCTGCCATTCGATGAATATCGGACTCTTTTGCTCCATCAAAAACCGGAGTAGCCATATGGATTCCGGGTTTGTATTTTTGCACAAACTCCAGAAACGTTTGATCATCCATTGAATCAAAATATTTTTGTGCAACCTGACATTCGTAGACATTTTTCAGGAAACTCCGAATTTGCTTTGCAGGATTATTTTTCTCAAGAAATTCCTCTATCTTTTTACCGAGTCCACTTGCTACACGCCCAAGATGTGTTTCAAGTACCTGTCCAACGTTCATTCGGGAGGGAACTCCAAGAGGATTTAGGACTATGTCAACAGGTGAGCCGTCTTCCATAAAAGGCATATTTTCAACAGGCTGAATGGTTGAAACAACGCCTTTGTTACCATGACGTCCTGCCATTTTGTCACCTACAGAAAGCTTCCTTTTTATGGCGATAAATACTTTTATCATACGAATCACCCCTGGAGGGAGATCATCTCCCTTGGAAACTTTTTCACAACGATCCTGATAAACATTTTCCAGTAAATACATTTGCTGAAGAGCATTCCGCACAAATGTTCCGACTTTCAGGTTAATATTCTTATCAGTAACTTGAATTCCGTCTGCAGATTTAAGCGGAATTTTGTGTAGAATTTCTTCACTGATTTTAGTGCCTTTTTTTACAAGCACTTCTCTCTGAATGGAGAGTACATCAGCAGACAGTGGTTTTTTTTCTGCAACAGATAATATTCGATTCACCAAGTTGTTGTGCACTATGCGGATTTCATCATAGTGGTCTTTTTCATAGCTGCTTAAAAGTTCCTGTTCAATCTGTCTGGTACGTTCATCACGTTCAACACCTTCACGGTTAAATACCACAACATTAGTCACTACACCGTCAACTCCCTGTGGTACACGCAGCGAAGTGTCCCGAACATCACCAGCTTTTTCACCAAATATTGCTCGAAGCAGTTTTTCTTCCGGATTGAGTTGTGTTTCACCTTTCGGAGTCACTTTTCCAACCAGGATTTCATTTGAACTAACGCTTGTTCCAACTGCAATAATGCCGCTTTCATCAAGGTTCTTGAGTGCTTCTTCACTCACATTTGGGAGATCTCGAGTGATCTCTTCTTTTCCTAATTTTGTATCACGGGCAACTGTATCAAGAACATCAATATGAACTGATGTAAAGGTATCTTCATGCATCAGACGCTGGGAAACCATGATTGAATCTTCAAAGTTGTAACCAAGCCAGGGCATGAAAGCTATGTTGATATTTTGTCCCAAAGCCAGCTCCCCATTTTCAGTACAGGATCCGTCAGCAATTACATCACCGGCTTTAATTCGATCTCCTTTTTTTACAATAGGACGTTGATTAATGCAGGTGTTTTGATTTGAGCGGCGAAATTTAATCAAGTGGTAAATATCAACGTTTGCCGGGACAATCGAATCTTCACTTGAAAGATCAACATCTGCCTGAATAACTATCCTGCCTGAATCAACATTATCTACAACTCCAGAACGGCTGGCAACAACACAACTGCCAGAATCCAATGCTGCCTGATGTTCAATGCCTGTTCCAACGAGAGGGGCTTTTGGTTTCACCAAAGGGACTCCCTGACGCTGCATGTTTGAACCCATCAGGGCACGATTTGCATCATCATGCTCAAGGAAGGGAATCATTGAAGCGGCAACAGAAACCAACTGACACGGAGAAATATCAATGTAGTCAATATTTTCCTTTAAAACCATACTGAAATCACTTCCTACACGGGAGGTAATGAAATCATTGATAAACGCCTTTTTTTTGTCAAGCCTTGCATTAGCCTGAGCAATACTGTATTTTTCCTCCTCTATTGCAGAAAGGTATTCCACCGTATCCGTAACCACGCCATTTTCGACTTTAAGGTATGGAGTCTCAATGAAGCCAAAGTCATTGATTCTGCCAAAAGTAGCCAGTGAGGCAATCAGTCCTATGTTTGGTCCTTCCGGAGTTTCGATGGGGCAGATCCGTCCATAATGTGAAGAATGAACATCTCGGACATCAAAACCTGCGCGTTCCCGTGTTAAACCTCCAGGCCCTAAAGCACTCAGTCGGCGCTTGTGTGTGATTTCAGAAAGTGGATTTGTTTGATCCATAAATTGTGAAAGTTGGCTGCTTCCAAAAAATTCGTGAATTGCACCTGCTACCGGTTTTGCGTTAACGATATCATGTAGCATCATGGAGTCAGAATCCTGCAAAGACATACGTTCCTTGATGGTTCGCTCCATACGCACCAGCCCAATCCTGAATTGAGTTTCCAGAAGCTCTCCTACACTCCGGACTCTCCTGTTCCCCAGGTGATCAATGTCATCTATCATCCTGTTAGGGAGGCCTTCTTTTAATTCAAGCAGATATTTGACAGTTTCCATGATATCTACCTTCGTAAGTACAGTATTATCCAGCGGATCATCAAGTCCTAACTTTTGATTAATTTTTAATCTCCCAACTTTTGAAAGGCTGAAACGTTCTTTTTTGAAGAAAAAATTCTGCAGCATCATTTGTGCAGCCTCCAGAGTGGGAGGATCGCCAGGCTTCATTTTTTTGTAGAGTTCAATCAGCGCTTGTTCTGGCGAAGTAACTTTATCCAGCGCCAATGTATCACTAAGAGTGGAGCCCATGTTTTGTGGGCCAATATGTAATAATTCAACTTCTTTTATATCATTTTCTACCAGCGTCGTTAGCAACTCTGCCGTTAAAGCCGTGTTACATGGAACTAATATTTCTTCACTACCTGCTTTATAGAGAGTACGGGCAATGATACGTCCTTTCAGTTCATGGAAAGTTGCATTAAGCCTTTTTACTTTGGCATTCTCTAATTTTTTTAACAGACGCTTGTTAATCCGCTGTCCTGATTTGACTAAAACCTCACCGGTTTTTGGGTCTGCAATTGGGAGTTGTGGGCGCTGATTGAGCAAAATTTCCGGGTCTAAAACACGGTAATAGTATTGAGCCTCAGGATCTTCTCCAGGCTTAACTTCGCTTAAATCGAGCTTCTCAAACGGATAGAAATACTCCAGAAGTTTTTCTTCGGTATTACCCAGCGCTTTCAAAAGAATAGTTGCATGAAATTTACGGCGGCGGTCGATGCGAACATAAAGTATGTCCTTTGCGTCAAACTCAAAATCGAGCCAGGAACCACGCTGCGGAATCACACGTGCCGAAAAGAGCAGTTTTCCGCTGGAGTGACTTTTCCCCTTGTCATGTGTAAAAACTACACCCGGACTTTTGTGCATCTGACTGACAATTACACGCTCAGTTCCATTGATAATAAAAGAGCCTGTAGGGGTCATTAAAGGCAATTCACCCAGATATATATCCTGTTCTTTAATATCCCGAATATGCTTCACTTCTGATTCAGAATCCTTTTCCCAAACAATCAAACGCAAAGCTGCCCGTACCGGGCAGGCAAAAGTCACTCCACGGACCCGGCATTCTTCTACAGAATATTTAGGATCACCCAAACGGTAATGAACATATTCCAAAGTAGAAGATCCACTAAAATCAGAAACAGGAAAGACTGAGCGGAACACTGATTCAAGACCTTTTTCCTCACGCTGATCAGGTGGGACATCTCGTTGAAGAAAACGCTCAAATGAATCTAATTGAACTTTCAACAAGTGTGGAACTTTAATCGGAGCAGTAAGGCTTCCGAAGGATCTCCGAATAAGATGACGATTTTCTAATGTTGAAGGCATATGAACTGACTGAGGTTAGGGTTTATCGTTGGTCTTAAACTGCAGTAAACAAAATGAAAGAAGACTTCCATTTGAGACAGAATAGCTGCAGAAAGGTTTTGTCACACAATTCGGGACTGTCAATAACAGCGCTGATCCGATCTATTCTCCAGAGGCACTTTCCCAATGTTTTTCCTGCTAGCGGAAATACAGCGCTGATGGTCGTTTAAGACAATTTGCTTGTGGGAAATGGCCAAGGTTCAAGTGGAGGGGGTTTGATTAAGCTTTCCGCAAATTGCGGCTTCGTAAATCTAACCCCTCAATATATTTCTTTCTATTAAAAAAAGCAAATATATTTTTAATAATTTTATATTTAATGCTAATAATAATGCAGAACGCCTTTTACTCTTCCAGGTGCAGAGATTATTGAAGCTAAATAACTGATGTTCAGATTGCAGCGAATTTGCAATTAAGGAACTAGGAGATTTGAAGATCAAGATGGCAGAATTGAGGCACGGGAATTCTGAACGGTTACGTCCTCCAGTTTCCCGGCCTCTTTTCCTTTATCTTCTATTCATCACTCATTATGCCAAGAATACTCAAAAGGGCAATGAACAGGTTGAGCACATCAAGATACAATGCCAGTGTGGCGGAGACGTATTCATCTGTACCGTAGTAGCGCATTATGTTAGAAGTGTCATAGAGAATGAAACCGCTAAACAGTAATACACTTGCTCCAGACATCACGAAGTGCATCATTCCGCTTTGAATAAAGAACATGTTCAAAAGACCTCCAACGACAAGAACTATAAGTCCGGTCATTAAAAATCCAGACATGAAACTAAAATCCTTTTTTGAATAAACAACGTACATGGATAATCCTGCAAACGTGATAGCAGTCAAAGCAAATGCTTCTGCAGCAATAGACGGTCCTACTTGATACAATAAGGGACCAAGAGTTAATCCTGAAACAGTGGTGAAGCTGAAAAGTGCCACCATGTTCAGGCCAGGTTTACGTGCAGCAAAGGAAGCAAAGAAAATCAGTGCGATTTGCAGGATGAAAAAGAGCATCATGTTTGGTGCCACTAAAAGCAGCAGCGGCCCTGATCCCAAATATGCTCCAATAGCTGCAGTTCCCATGGACATGGCAAGCAGGCTGTAAACTTTTTTTATAAAAACCAATCGGTCTTTTGTTGTTACAGAAGCAGCTGGTGTAACGCCCCGGGTGAGAGTAGTTGTCGATCCAAATCTCATAATAACCTCCTAATTTTTTTTAGAGTAAAATTCATTCAAAACAATAAATTGGTTAACCAATTCTAACTGTCAACTTATTCTACAGGAAAATGTTAAAAAAGTAAAAGAAATTTTCATTAATTTGCACCACTTGCCATTGGGCCAAAACATTTGATCTAAACCAAAATCACTTTGAACACTCTTATCATTTTTCTCAATTATTCTCATTTTTTACTTAACAATATGAGACTGCATTTTGTATAAAATCAGAAAGAAACTAGTAAATCATACACCCGATCGAATTCTTCCAATGAAAAATAATCAATCTGGATCTGACCTTTGCCCTCATGGTATTTTATTCTCACACGAGTTTGCAGTTGGTGTTGTAGTTTTTCTTCCAGATTTTGCAACTGCGCATCATGATCTGCTACTGAACCTTCAGTTACGGGACCTCCACTTACGGCTTTTTTATTTCCCTGTGTTTCCAGACCCGCAGAGAGTGAATTGAGCTTTAGCCGGACTTGTCGTTCTGTATCACGTACCGACCAGGAATGCCGCAAAAGACGTTGACGCATTTCCAATTGAAAAGCCTCACCGGGAAGTGCCAAAATTGACCTGGCATGACCAGAAGTGATGCGCCCTGTTTCCAGATCATTTTTTAATGCAGATGGAAGTTTGAGTAGGCGCATCAGATTTGTGATTGTGGAACGGTCCTTGCCGATTCTTTGAGCCAACTCTTCCTGAGTGTAATCGTGAATTTTCAGGAGGTCATGATAAGCTTGTGCCTCTTCTATAATTGTCAGATTTTCTCGCTGAATATTTTCCAAGAGAGACACTTCCAGCATTTCATCATCGCCAACTTCTCGCAACACAACCGGAACTTCATTTACTTCAAGTTGTTTTAACGCACGCCAGCGACGTTCTCCGGCAACTAACTCATAACAATTCGTAAGATTCTGGTGCTTTCGAACAACCAAAGGCTGAAGAATTCCCTGGGCCCGAATTGACTGAGCCAGCTCCAGTAGTGATTTTTGAGAAAAATGTTTGCGAGGCTGTTTTGGATTTGGGATAATTTGTTCCAGAGAAACATGGAACAGAGTTTCATCTTGAAGGTTGAGAGGCGAGAGGTCACTATTCATGAGGCATTAGAGTCAAATTTTGGAGATTTTTTCAGCCAGAGAAAAAACTCTACGTTACCACTTTTTTTACCGACAATTGCGGATTTTGTCTGACCTAACACGAGAAAACCCAGTTCTTGAGCCTCATCTTTTAGAGCTTCCAAAACTCTCTCGTGTACGGCAGTATCGCTCACTTTCCCACGTTTACCAACTTCAGCTGCTCCAGCTTCAAATTGTGGTTTGACCAAAGCCAACAGGGTTCCTCCGGGTTTTAGAAATTCCAGCGCTTTCGGAAATATCAAACGCAGTGAAATGAAAGATACGTCGATCACCACTAAATCTACAGTTTCACCAAGACGTTCAAATTCGAGATGACGAAAATTTGTACGTTCCAGAGACACAACACGCGGATCCTGCTGCAACTCCCAGGCAAGCTGGCCATAGCCGACATCAACCGCAAACACTTTTTCTGCACCGCCTAGAATCAGACAATGTGAAAATCCGCCTGTCGAAGACCCAATGTCCAGAGCAACCAATCCTGAAGGATTGATATTAAAATACTCAAGTACTGCCTGGAGCTTCACACCTCCCCGACTCACAAAAGGCTGGTCATCAGCCAGTACTTCCAAATGCGAATCTACATCGATTACACGTCCTGACTTACCTGCCGGCTGTCCATCAACTCTAACTTTCCCAGCCATAACAAGCGCCTGTGCTTTTTCACGGGAGGGTGCAAGTTTTTGTTCAACAAGCAGTCGGTCAAGACGTTGTTTCATCGAGAGTTTTTGCTCACCCCTTTTCCGTGAAGGTAAACACACCGTCCCAGTCTTTTTCCGGTGGTGTTTCAATGAACATACCGCAGCGCTTAACATAAGTCAGGGACGGACCATCTTCCGGATCTATGGTTAAGACTTTTTCAAATTCCTTAACTGCATCAGCAAAATTTTTATCCTGATATAACTTCAATCCTTTCAGGTACTGCTCAACCACACCGCTCATTTCACTGCTTGTTTCGTTTTTACGGGCCAGCAGTTCGTGAACAGGAACCGGCTCTTTTTTTCCTACAACCCGGATGATATCCAGTTGACGGCTGTCGACGTCATCTTTGGTCAGTTCATAGGTACTGCCGGAAATCATGGAGTAGGTTTTATAAAATTTATTGGCGCCTTCAAGTCTTGCAGCCAAATTGACAACGTCACCCATCATGGTGTAATCCATTCGTTCCGCTGAGCCCATATTTCCCACAACAACTGGTCCGCTGTTCAGGCCCATTCGTGTGTAAAGCAGCGGCCTGTTTTGTTCGAGGAGCATTTTACGCAATTCCACGCTGCGCTGCTGCATCTCAATGGTTGCATAACACGCAATGGTTGCATGGTTTGGCAATTCTAATGGTGCACCCCAGAAAGCAATAATTGCATCTCCTTCAAATTTATCGATAGTACCATGATGAGATGAAATAATGTCACACATCGCAGTCAGGTATTCGTTGAGTAACTGCACCAGCTCTTCCGGAGTCAGGCCTTCAGAAATAGTGGAAAAACCCTGGATATCCGAAAAAAACGGAGTCATTTCTCGTTTTTCACCACCTAGTTTCAGCATATCTGGATTTTCCACAATTTGATCAATCACAGTTGGTGAAAGATATTGTGAAAATGCCCCCTTGATAAATCCCTTCTGTTTCCGTTCCATCATAAATAAGTATAGGTTTATGCTGCCGGTACTAAGAATGCAGGCTATCAGCGAATAGCTCATGGAGTAAGCAACTCCATGATAAACGTACATGTAAACTCCAAATGCAGAGTAACTTGCAATGATCAGAAAAAATAAAGCATTTTCAAACTTTGGAACAAGAGTAACCAGCACAAAGGCAATAAAAAGAAAAAACAAAACCAACAACTCACTGTTGTTACCTGCAGGCCGGATCGGTGCATTTTTCATTAATGTCATGATCGTGTCCGCAAGAAACTCAATTCCATAAACTTCTCCGATGGGACTGCTAAAAATATCATGGGAAACTTCTGATGTATCTCCAACAAGAACTATCTTACCTCTAATCAATTCCTGCAGTTCCTCGGTCTCTTCATCCCACTCATCATCAGGAATATCTTCAAGTTCAAGTAAAATTTCTGCAGCAGAAATTCCCGCGGGAGTGTCTTTTGCCAAAAAAGTTGCCATTGGTGGCAGTAAAGGGAAATCAATCCACAAATCATTAAATTGATCGAGTGGAACTGAAATGTCTCCAATTATGAGTTGCCCGTTTTCCAGTCTTGGTTCAACACCTTTGTACATGGCCAGTGTTTTTATAGCAAAAGGCCAGACGTTGTGTTCCTTGATTTGTTCAGGAAAGAAGCGTACTCGTGAGAGCTTGTCACCTATCAGAGTGTGGTTGGTATAACCGTTTTCTGCTGCTCCTTTGAGAGTTTCTGTTGGATAATTAATTCCCTTAAATGTACCGTCTCCATCAAATTCAAGTTGGGCAACAATAATAGTATTGCCGGTTTTTTCCATAGCTTCTGCAAGAATGGGATCTTCATCATAACCGTTTGGAAAATCCATCAGCATATCCAGTGCAATAACTTGCGCACCAAGCCTTTTTATATTTGAAGTCAGTTTTGCAATATCTGCACGTTTGAGGGGCCAACTGCCATATTCGTCGAAAAATTTCTCCTCAGTATCTACAATTACAATTTCGTCAAAAGCAAACTGAGTTTTTTCTGCATCCAGAGTGTTAAGTCGAATGATATGTCTGTTACCAAGGAGCCAGTTTTCCAACGACGAAAATAGTTCCAATCTTTCTGCAGGAATCATTAACAGAAATAATGCGAGACTTATCCAAATATCTGGACGACGAATGAGCTTTCCCATAAATCTCCTTAAATACAAGTTAATAAAATTTTTGAAATTTGTGCAAACAAACTATACAGTCCTAATGAAAACTTAATTCATTATTCTGGAATTGACAACACATTTCCTACTTTTGCTTTAGGCAGAAATTTTTTACTTCACTTGTGTAATTGCAAAAATAGTTGTATTCAGGAGCAGGTCAAAAGTTTTGGTCTAACTCATCTGCTGATGAAATTGGCTTCAAATATTGAGGTAGGAGGCAATGAAAAAGTGGTTATTATGCATAATGATTTTCTTTATTTCAGGCTTTGCAAAATTATGTGCAGAGTCTGGAATTGTCTGGAAACGAACCGACAAGTCCGGAGTCGTACTTTCCACAGCAGTCTCAGCAACTTTGCCTGTAATGTTGGAAAAGCTTTTTCAAGAGTTTGCCCTGTATCCGGAAAAAATAAAGGTTGATTCTTCAGTTACAGGTATTCCGGAAGTTAAGGAAGTACGGGGGCATAATCCAGAAACTGTTCTAAGTCTGCTGCTTTTACGGCACGATTTGACATTAGTCTCTCAGCAGGATCGGCACCTGATCATTTCCAGGAAAGATGCATGGCGGCACCGACCTTTCAGGAAAATCCTCAACTCACCGGTTTTTTTGGAAAAAATTCTTCGTGAGTTATCTCAAGTTGGGCAAATTGCTTTACATTTTGATTCAGATAAAATACAGGGACGAAAAGTACAGCGCAACTTAAATTATTCCTCAATTGAGGATGCAATATTTGACTTGGCAAGTCATCAGAATGCGGTTGTCGTTTATTATCCGAGGCTGCATGTTTTAGAATGGACCCAGGATCCGCCGTTGGTGACAAAGTCAGTTGTCCTCAGCTCGGCAAGTCAAAAACAAGTCCAGTCTTTTTTGACTGAGATCAGAAAAGAGCTGGAAGAAATCCGCCTCGTACACGATTCTTATCCAACCGAAAAATTGTTGATCTTAAGGGGTTCCGAAGAATCCGTTGTTCTAACAGTACAACTGATTGAACAATGGGAAAGCGGACTCCAGAAAGTATCATCAGCTGATGTGGAACCGTTTCCTGCATCACCTGCGGTTGAATCTGAAGGTATAGAACCGAAATTAATTCCGGAAACCAGAATTGTACGACTGAAGTTGAAGTACTTAAGTGTGGGGCCGCAAACTGTACAGAGCAACGGGCAGCCCCTGACAATTCCCGGTGTAGAAGAGAGCTTGAGAAAAGCACTACAGCAAAGGCTTGAAGACGAGGCTGAAATTACTCCGCTGCGTCCACAAATTATTCCGGATTTGCTTGGCAACTCGCTCATACTGGAGGGCAGCAAAACTCACGTGGACTGGATGGAAAAACTGGTGCAGGTTTGGGATCGTCCCTTGCCTTTGATCAGGATTGAAGCCCACTTGTTTGAAACCAGCGAAACTCATTCACGACAATTGGGGCTGGAATTCAGGGGCAAAAGTGTTTCAACGGATGGAACAGTCAGTATCACAGATCAAGGACCTTTTACTGCAGGTTTGGCGTTGGGTCCGGCCGCAGCTTCGCAGGCTTTGCGCGTCGATGCAGTACTGCGTTTGTTGCAGAGTGAAGGCAAAGGGCGAATGCTTTCGCGTCCTGTAGTTGTTACGCTAAATAATATTGAAGCAGAAATGAATAGTGGTTCGGTTCTGCATATTAAAATCTCAACTGAAAAAACGAGCCGTCTGCAGGAATTGAAAACTGGCATTACACTCAGGGTGACACCACGCTTGATTGAGGACAGTGATAACCACAGTAATGACCGGATTTGGCTTAAGATATATGCGGAAACCAGTAATCCAATAGAAGGTTCCAGCATTGACGGAATACCACCGATCAATACTCAGCGAGCACAAACTCAAGTTTTTGTGAAGGATGGTCAACCTTTTTTGCTTGGTGGATTGATCAAAAACAGAACAGGAGAAAGCCAGTCCGGAGTACCGTTTTTTAAAGATCTTCCTTTTTTGGGTACGTTCTTCCGGACAAGTGGTTCAAATAACAGTTTCGATCATGTGATGGTGTTTGTGACTCCAACTCGTGTATTTGCAGATGAAATTCAGGAATTACCAGAATTTTCTGAACTGGAGCAGATCAAGAAAACATTAGAAATAAAACCATGAATTTTTCAAGTAAATTATTTGAACCGTTCCTTTTGGTAACCTCACAGATTTACAAAGCCATAGTTCTTTTGCGGCTACAATGCTACAAAAATGGCTGGTTAAAAACACATCAGCCTGAAACTCCGGTTATTTCAGTTGGAAATTTAACAGTAGGTGGAACAGGAAAAACTCCGGTTGTTGATTTTCTGGTAAAGGAAATCCAGAACCAAAAAAAGCGTCCAGCCATTCTAAGCCGAGGCTACAGGAGAAAGAATGGATCAACTCAGCAACGGTTTCGTTTTTGTGAAGACAGTACAATTGATCCGGATATTATTGGTGACGAACCGTTTTTACTTGCTTTGCGGAATCCTGAAGTTCCGGTTTATGTGGGCAGTTCCCGGATCACTGCAGCTCATTCGGCAGAAATTCGGGATCATCCTGATGTTCTGATATTGGATGATGCATACCAACATTTGGCTATCCGGCGTGATCTGAATATACTCTTGATTGATGCAGAGCGTGGATTAGGAAACGGTTCCTTACTTCCACTAGGAATATTGCGTGAACCGGAGAATCAATGGGTACGTGCGGATGTAATCATTATTACTAAAACTAATTTGGCTGCTTCAGATTCAGTAATGCAAATGCTCAAAAATGAGCTGAAAGTCAACTGTCCTGTTTTTAAATTCAGTTTTGAGCCTCAGCGTCTTTCCCGACTGGACGGGCAAGCGCAACTGAACGTTCTCCAGTTAAAAGGAAAGCGACTGCTGCTCACTTCCGGAATTGCTCAACCCGCAGGATTTGGACTTTTGCTGGAACAACAAGGGGGAAATGTTATCCGGAAGCTTGAATTCCAGGATCACCATGATTATGTTTTTAAAGATGTACAAAAGATACTGCATGAACAGGAAAAGCTGCAACCTGATTATATTGTGACTACAGAAAAAGATGCTGTAAAACTCAGAAAATTTCCTGAACTTCTCGAAAAACTTTGGATTTTAGAAATCGGTGTACATCCGGAAGATTCATGGAATAATTATTTTACAGAATTTCTAAATAATTTATAACGAAAATGGAGCCAAAAATTTGATTTGAACCGTCAGAT
>Ga0208700_1000156_pt1 | contig 25098 bp, 15 predicted proteins | sample DeeseametaMP2016_FD_184179 | JGI IMG/M metagenome (GOLD analysis project Ga0208700, IMG submission 184179) | Marine microbial communities from the Deep Pacific Ocean - MP2016 (SPAdes) | ecosystem: Environmental > Aquatic > Marine > Oceanic | place: East of Hawaii, North Pacific Ocean | collected... | reverse complement strand
AAATTCGCGGAGGATCCATATTTTGGTTTTCAGGTACCCATAACACTGGCCGATATAGACCCTGGCATTTTAGTGCCAAAATCAGCGTGGGAAGATGAAAATGAGTATACTAGTACTGCCCAAGTTTTGGTTCAGAAATTTCAGGATAATTTTAAGCAGTATGACCGGGGTGATGAAGTTGTGAAAAATGCAGGTCCAACTACTAATTAAAAATCAAAAAAATGGGTATTTTCCATAGGGGATAGTTATTTGGTTGTAAAAGTTATTATACTGTATATTTGCCGGCTATTTTTATGAAAAAAACAAAAGAGGTAACAATTGAGTAGATTTACATTTACTTCGGAATCTGTAACCGAAGGTCACCCAGATAAAGTCTGTGATGCAATATCAGACGCATTGGTAGATGATTTACTGAGGCAGGATCCGGAATCTCATGTTGCTTGTGAAACTTTGGCTACCAAGCAACTCATAGTCGTATCAGGTGAGGTGCGTTCAAAGGGTACAGCCGATGTAGAAGCAATCGTTAAAAATACACTTCAAGATATTGGCTATACAGACGAAGCCCGTGGGATGGATGGTAAAGCAGTGGAAATATTAGTTAAGATCCAGGAACAAAGCAGCGAAATCGCCCAGGGCGTAGATGAATCGGATGATCATGAACAAGGCGCCGGCGACCAGGGATTAATGTTCGGGTATGCCTGTAAGGAAACGCCTGAATTGATGCCCTTACCCATCCACCTTGCTCATCGTCTGACGAAACGACTTGCGCAAGTAAGGAAGGACGGAACGCTTCCCTGGCTGGGACCAGATGGGAAGTCTCAGGTTTCAGTGGATTATGAAAATGGGCAACCGGTATCAATATCAAAAGTAGTTATTGCCACCCAGCACAATGATATGCTTGCGGAATACGGCACGGAATCGGCTGAGCATGAGTTTGTACAAGAAAAAGTGATCGAATACGTAATTAAACCGGTTCTTAATGAATTGGATTTAGAGAATTCGGGGAGTTTTATTGTCAATGGTACTGGCCGCTTTGTTTTTGGTGGACCGGATGCTGATACAGGACTTACTGGTCGTAAGATTATTGTAGATACTTATGGTGGTTACGCACCTCACGGAGGGGGATCCTTTTCCGGAAAGGACCCCTCAAAAGTAGATCGTTCAGCGTCGTATATGGCACGCTATATTGCCAAGAATATTGTAGCAGCTGATTTGGCTGATAATTGTGAGGTGCAATTCTCATATAGTATTGGCGTTGCTGAACCGACATCGTTTTATGTAAAGTCATTTGGTACTGGACAAATTTCCGATGAAAAATTAACCGATATAGCGCAAAAAGTGTTTCCACTAAAACCAGGGGCTATAATTGCACACCTGGATCTTAAGAGTCCCCGCTATCGTCAAACAGCCGCTTATGGTCATTTTGGTCGTGAAGGCGAACAGTTCACCTGGGAAAAAACAGATATGGTGGATAAATTAAAATCTGCAGCAAATGAAAGGAATATTTAATGGATACTGCTACAGTAGCTAACACCATTGTTGAAGAATTACAGCATAAAGTTGCGGATATTGATCTTGCTGATGATGGCCGAAAAGCAATCGCTATTGCAGAAAAAGAAATGCCCGGTCTTATGGTAACTCGTAAAAAATACGGGCTGGAAAAACCATTTGCTGGTAAAAAACTCACTGGTTCATTGCACATGACCGTTGAGACAGCTGTATTGATAGAAACATTAGTTGAGCTTGGAGCTGATGTGCGTTGGGCCAGTTGTAATATATTTTCTACCCATGACCATGCCGCTGCAGCCATTGCAGAGTCAGGTGTACCGGTTTATGCCTGGAAAGGTGAAAGTTTAGAGGAATATTGGTGGTGTACGCTGCAGGCATTAACATTTAATGGTTATGAAGGACCCGACCTGATTGTTGATGATGGTGGTGATGCAACAATGCTCATTCACAAAGGGTATGAGCTTGAGGAACATTTTGCGAAGCACAATACAACACCAGAAATAACTACAACAGTTAAAGAAGAACAGGTTATTGAGGAATTGTTGCGTGATGTCCTTGAAAAAGACCCCATGCATTGGCACAAAGTAGCAAAAAATATAATTGGTGTATCTGAAGAAACTACTACTGGCGTCCATCGCCTAGAGCGAATGGCTAAAGACCGGACGCTGTTATTCCCGGCCTATAATGTTAACGATTCAGTGACAAAATCGAAGTTTGACAATATTTATGGCTGCCGTGAATCACTGGTTGATGGTCTGAAGAGGTCAATGGATGTGATGGTAGCCGGTAAGACTGCGCTGGTCTGTGGCTATGGGGACGTAGGTCGCGGTTGTGTCCAATCCATGCGTGGTTATGGTGCTCGTGTATTGGTTACGGAAATTGATCCAATTTGTGCCTTGCAAGCAGCCATGGAAGGATACGAAGTAGTTACCGTTGAGCAGGCAATACCGGAAACAAATATTTTTATAACGGCCACAGGTAACCGTGATGTGATCACCCTGGAACATATGAAAGCGATGAATGACCAGGCCATTGTCTGTAACATCGGCCATTTTGATAATGAAATCCAGGTGGATAAGCTAAACGAAGATCCTAGCGTAAATAGGGAAGTGATTAAACCCCAGGTAGATCGCTACTCTTTTGATGACGGTCATGATATTTATTTACTTGCTGAGGGACGCTTGATGAACCTTGGGTGTGCTACAGGACATCCCAGTTTTGTAATGTCAAATTCGTTTACCAATCAGGTTTTAGCGCAAATTGCCTTGGCAACTGAAAAACCTGAATTGGGCGTCTATATGCTGCCAAAAGAACTGGATGAGGAAGTGGCTAGGCTGCACTTGGAACATCTAGGTGTGACACTTACAGAATTATCTGATGACCAGGCAGATTATATCGGTGTTTCTAAAACAGGACCGTATAAGCCTGATCATTATCGCTATTAGGAACTGAATTCAATTCTGTTTTTAGGCCCCGGTATAACCGGGGCTTTTTTTTGTAGTAAACCTCATGAAAATTGGAGAATTTCCGTGGGCCTTTCCCATTTATAAATGGAACGAGATTACCTCAGCAGTTTACTGAATCTCTTTCGCAAGCGAATAAATAAAATATTCGTTGGTCTGCTTGTTATTATTATTGCGGCCTGTGATTTTGATAATCCCGCCGATTTTGTAGTTCCTACCTGGTTTATCGATATCAAGCTACCGCTGATCTCAAAACGGTTTCCGATGGGGGACTTGGTAGACACGACCAATTTCATTTACCCAACGGATGATTCTGCAGGATTTCAACTTCTATTTACCGGTTTAATCGATCCGCCTGTTAGTACGGAAGAAATGGAACTAGGTGTTCGTTTTCCTGGTGGATATATGGAGCAGGTTATTCCAGAAGAATCAATAGGAGATGGTCCAGACGGAAGTGCTATTGAAATTGAAATTCCCGGTTTTGAATTTCCAATTGAATATAATTTTCCTCCTTTTTTTCCATTTTATTCTGAAACAACCCAGGTTGAGGTAATTCCAGGTTCGGGACAGTGGGTTCAAGATACATTTCATTTACCTATACAAACACCCAAAGTGATGTATGGCTACCAGTATAATGAATATTTCGTTCGCCCTTTGAATTTGGCATTAGATGCAGTTTTCAGCGAATTAAACGGATTGTTCCCCATGGATCTTGGTTTATCATCTTTAACTGCGGCTATTACTGAACCACAGATAACTATAGATACGCTGCTTATTTCAGGAACTGAAGAAACAAGTTATTTAAGGTCTTATTTTGAAAATCACGGCTATCCCACAAAATTAAGAGACTGTTCCGCGTTCTTTATAAGTATTGATGTCATTCAACCTTGGCTCTCAATAAGGGATACAATCGCACCCCATTTTAGGTCAGAGGTTGGAAGTATCTTTGACACTGTCGATTCAATATTCTATATGGGCGCTTTTGATACTACTACTAATTTGTCGGTTGAAGGCCTTACGGATAGTGTACAAATATTTACCTACTTTCAGTTAGACTCAGTCCACCCAGATTCATTTGTAACACTTTACCCTACTAATGATGGAGATATGTTTATTGGTTATGCATTCGATTTTAGTTTTAATGGAATCGATAGTGCAGTGGTCAGTATTGATTCATTTAATATTGATTTGAGCGATCAATTAGACGCTATGCAAAGCCAGTTAAATTTTTCCAGTTCCTTGCCTGAGATGGAGGGTATATCTTTTGACATAAAAGAAGCGGAAATGCAATCTTCTGGTTTTCCAGATGATGAACCTATTCCAAATCAATTTAAAATACAGAATCTACATAGTTCATTTCACTGGGATATCAATTTTTACATGAAGATTCCTAACTTCATTTCACCCAGCGGTGAGAACCATGTTCTTATTGATGAAGTACTCAGAAACACTGATGATCCATTTGAAACAACGATTAAGTTATATGATCCTTTGATCCCTGCAGGAGATCTTTTAATACCACTACCTCCAGATACTACAATTGGATCCGTGGACTTAGATTTGCAAGTCTGGATACCTGGCCAGCAGGTGACAATTCCCCTTGATGGTTCATCCTTGGGAGGTTTCGGTGTAACTGTACAATTTGGATCATTGTTCTTTGAAGAACTGAAGGCCTATGTCAATATGGATTTAACTGCAGATACAATGGATATTGCCGGTTTTCCACCAGAGCTTACTGGCGTTGGATTTCCCGAGCTGGAATTTGAATTTGAATTATTTAATGAAATTGATTTTCCGTTATCGATTGATATTAATATGCTGGGAACAAAACCAAGCGGAGTCCCGGTCGTGTCCAGGTTAAATGCAAAACTTGGGGTTCCATCTTATATTGAGAGTAATTATGGGATCGATGTAGATACAGTATTAACTAAAATTCTCTGGAGTGACGCGGGCACCGAGATATCTTTCTATGCACCACCGAGTTCGCCCCAACCGACAGAGGTTACCCTCATTCCTCCTGCACCTGGTGAGTTTTCAATTATTGATTTCTTTGGTTCAATGCCTCTGGTCGCCATTGCGGATATCAAAACGAGGATCAATGGTACTGCTGGAATAACGGGCAAGGAATCGCAAATATGGGGCAGTTTTACAATTAAAATGCCTTTTTCGGTAACCATGAATGCACCGCCATTCATTCCACCAAGCGGCATATCAAAACTTGATGAATTCAGCCATGATAACAGAAATAAAATACGCCATTCCCTTATAGAATCTGAGTTCTCCACCAATATAGAAAATAGTTTACCATTAGGTGGTGAGTTTGCAATTCTGCTATCGGATCAGCCTTTTTTCCCTAAGGATATAACCACTGAAGCATTAAGTACTTTTCGTGATACGATGATTACACAATATGGCTGGGATTCAACTGATGTTTTATATATTGTTGATAAATGCGATAGCCTTAGTCCGGCCAAAGGCAATATCTATGTATTTAATGTGATGAGTGATTCCAGCCAGTGTGTGGATGGTATGAAATACCTGGTAAAGCGATCCCTGGATTCAGAAGTAGATACGGTAATATCCTATGTAGATACTTTATTTCGGATACTACTGCCTAGCCCGCTTGAATATTACTCCGATACATCTACGGTGGGTCACCCTGGGCAGGTTGCTGTACCGGGTGTAACGGGTTACAGTAGTGTACTGGATACCAGCCGTATCTTCCTGCTTACCGATTATGGAGATCACTATGTTGTGCCAAGGTTTTCCTTTAATCAAACAGGTGATCAAGCCGTATTTTTTTCTAGGTACGATGCGATTGATATTAGATCCTTTATCACGTTTCGTGTCGCCAGTACAGGCGTGTTTGGGGCAACAGAAAATGATATCGTGATCCTGTATCCAAATGGAGGTGAAAATTTGGTGGCAGGGTTTCAGGATACGATCCGCTGGAAAACATACGGGCCAATTAGTAATGTAGATGTGCATTATGCTATTGGTGCAAATCCCAGTGATGATGATTGGGAAGAGATTGTTTTAAATATAGTGAATGATGATTCGTACGCATGGACACCAACAGAAATCGCTGATAGCGTGCGCATTAAAATTACGGATTCAAACTCTGAATTAAATGATGTCAGTGGCTGGTATTTTAATGTTTCCAGTACTTTACTTGGCAGAACATCAACGGGTAGGGCAGTGATAAATAGAGGAAAATTAAAGCGGTCTGGAGAAACCCGTTAATGAAGCGCTTAGTTTTTTACTTTTTTATTTATTTTTTGGTTCAAAACACTATCTTGGGGCAAATAAAACGTGATCCGCGATCCGTAGCGATGGCGAATGCTTATACGACTATTGCAGATGGATTTTTTGCGGTAGGCTATAATCCAGCTATGCTTGCCTACCAGCAAGATAAACCCTTTATGCTGCAATTATTTGGATTCGATTTGGGTTTATCGGGGAATTTCATCTCCTTGGAGAATCTTAATTCCCTCAGTGGGGATACGCTTTATGCTGCAGGTGAAAACCCAAAGGATCCCAACGATAATAGTAAGGATAGACTTTTTCGACAGTTTGAAGATGCTGGCGGGCTGGCTTTCGCTCAAGATATTCATCTGCCGCTACCAGTTATTAATTATTCATCGGGAAATATGGCCTTTACAAGCAATCTGGTATGGATGAGTAATATCGTATTTCCATTAGGTATTCTGGAATTATTGTTTTACGGCAACGGTAAACGACCGGAGTTGGACATGACCTTTAATGTGGAGGTATTTGGTATCAATGAACTTGGGTTTACCTTCGCGGTTCCATATGATCGATTTGCATTAGGTGTGACGGTTAAGTATTTACAAGGTCTTTTTTATTTTGGCGTAGATCCAGATTCTAGCAGGGCCTCCTTGGTTACCAGCGATTATCACGTTTATGGTTCAGGAAAATACCTTTTTCGGTTCGGTGTAGGGGGTAGTGGATTCGGTCTTGATCTAGGATTTGTGACCAAGGAATACAACGGGTTTCGCGCTGGTGTTGCATTAATTAATGCTCTGGGCGTAATTGAATGGAATAAACAGGGTATGATGAAAGATTTAGTTGCTGGAACTGATGGAGCCATGGGAACAGATGATGATTTGTTTAATCCTGCTGCATTTTTGGGATTTCCAGCGATAAATGAATACCAAGCCATTTCCTACGAATACAAGATTGACAGTGTTAACGCTGAAGGATTATCGAGCCCAGATATTTTTACCAGTGAACCCTTCAAAGCGGTTGACAATACAGACCCTGATGGTAATCCAAAGGAATTTAAAACCAATTACCCAGCAATTTTTCGGGCTGGTGTTTCTTATAGTAATGAACTATTTATTATCAGCTCTGATATTTGGACAGGTTTCACAAATCAATTCTATGCCCATGCCGGCTGGCGCTGGTCCGCAGGTTTCGAGTTTTTAAAGTTTCAAAATATACCTCTTCGCGTGGGATTTGCTTTTGGTGGTCCTACCTTCAAAGAACTCGGCTTAGGATTTGGTTATCATACCGGACCTTTGATATTCGATTTCGGCTTTGCCTTCAAGAATGGTGTATGGCTCCATTCTATGCAAGGACTGAATTTATCGTTGCAGCTAACACTGACCAGTTTTAAAGGTCGCGATAGCAAGCCGGCAGCACCAAGTGATGGACCTGCACCATTACCGGAAGATGCTGCTACAGATAAAGAACCGGAGGAAGAATCGGGGTCTAGTGATGAATCATCTGAAGAACCAACGCAGGATGCAGAACCGGATTCCGATGAGTCACTTCCGGGCGAATAAAAGCAGTAGTAGACCTCCAATAGAAAATACTACATTACCGATCCAAGCGGAGACCATCGGCTCCAATACACCCTTAAAACCTAAGGACTGGCCAAACTTAATAAACGCGTAATAAAAGAATATCACCAGAAAACTCATCCCAGCCCCGAAAGTAAGTCCACCTCGTGGTTTAATAACTACCAGCGGTAGACCAAAAAGCACCACAATCAGATTTGTAAATGCGAACGATATTTTAAAATATCTGGTTACTTCCCAGCGCGTTGTCTTCACGCCATTTTCTTTTAACTGTACAATTCGCTCGGTCAACTCATTGTAATTGAGCTCGTCGGGCAATTTTCCCTGTTTCAATATGTCATCAGGAGTAAAATCGATCTGGATCAAGGAATCTGATTTCGGAATGGATACATCGATTTCGTAGCCATTTTCATCGAAAGTTCTGATAGAAAATTCTGACGCTGCCCACCGTTCCAGTGAATCGATCCAGGTGATCGTCTTCGCATCAATACGTTTCAAAATGATGCCCTCGCTCATTGATATGATAGTTACACCTTCTGCGCTTTTTTGACGAACTTTATATTTGCCTAAAGCAATATGAATTTTTTCCTTTTTCTGCAAAAAGACGTCATTATAAACGTGCTTCATTTTCCGGCGTGACTTCTTTTTAATGTATTTTTGTTCGATTGCGGACCGCATCTCATTGCCACTGCTTACCACTCTATTTTCAAATTCAAATGATGCATAACTTATGATAATACCAATAATTATTAATGGTATCGCAATACGATAGAGGCTTATGCCGCTAGATTTCATGGCGGTCCACTCGTTGCGTTTGACCAGGAGACCAACACTAAATACGGTCGCGATCAGCATGGACATTGGCAGCGCAATATTGAAGAACCAGGGGACCGTATAAACATAATATTTTGATATAACCTTCCAGGATACTGTATTATCAATAAAACGATCTAGATTTTCAATTAGGTCTACAACAAGGAAAATGCAGGTAAAACCCAGGATGGATATACCCAAAATGGTCAAAAATTGACGGATAAGGTATAGATCAAGTCGTTTCATATTTAGCTGGATATTTTTCTTCAGTTGAATTTCCATATAATACGTATATTTCGGAATATATTAACCCAACCATTTTTAATTACACAGGATAGGAAATTTTGACTGACATAATTCAAACACTAGATCAAACAATGGCAGACCTAGTGAGCTTTTTATGGGCCCCTCCCATAGTAGTACTTTTACTTGGCGGACCCTGAAAAAATGGTTTGCGTCCTTTTTAGGTTTAATGTGGATGACGTTACTTGTGTTTTTGTTTGTTGGAGGCGACTTGTGTTTTATATAATTTTTAATCTATGAATCTATTAAAACGGTATCCCCTGGTTTTACCGGTTCTACTCGTTTTTTGCGGTAGTCTGGCCTTGGCTGCATCTGGGTCAGGGGAATGTCAAAGTGGGGTGTCCTGGGTTTCAGTATTGCCGCCCGTGGCAGCCATTGTTTTGGCATTGATTACCCGGCAGGCTCATTTATCCCTGTTTATGGGTATTTTCATCGGTGTTTGCATTCATACGGGAGGCATCTGGTCAGGATTAACGACTTCCCTGGATACTTACCTGGTGAACTCTTTGGCGGGAAGTTCGAGTCATACCTCTATTTTGATGTTTACCCTTGCCTTCGGCGGTTTGATCGGAGTGATGTCCGCCAACGGCGGTTTAAAGGGGATCGTTGCTGCCGCATCTAAATATGCAACAAACAATTTCCGGGGTCAGTTGGTCACAGCTTTTATGGGTCTGGTGATTTTTATTGACGATTATTCCAATACCCTGCTGGTGGGTAATATGATGCGCCCCTTTACAGACAGTGTCCGTATTTCTAGGGAAAAGCTGTCCTACCTGGTGGATTCTACGGCTGCGCCTGTGGCCAGCCTGGCCGCCATCAGTACCTGGTCTATTTTCCAGATGAGCCTCTTGGACAGTCCCTATAAAGCACACGGTATTTCGGCCAATCTGTATTTGACTTTTCTACAGAGTATTCCCTATTCCTTCTACTGCATATTTACCTTGGTATTCCTTTTTGCCACTGTATTGATGCGCAGAGAGATGGGGCCCATGCATAAAGCGGAGACAAGATCGCAAACCACCGGTGCCGTGTTGGCAGAAAATGCTCAGCCTATGATGGATGAATCTCTGGCCCGGGAATTTGAAGAAAGTAAACTGAGTCACTGGAGTAACGGCCTGATCCCGATTTTGGCTGTGCTTGTAATTACCATTTGCGGTTTGTTTATTACCGGCAGTGAAGGCCTTGAAAATGGTTCCCCGAAGACAATCCGCAATATCATCGGAAATTCTGATGCCAATGCCAGTCTGATTTGGGGTTCATTCCTGGCTGGGTTTATTGCCATCATTATGTCTGTGAGCGGGGGCCTGTTATCCCTGATAAAGGCCATGGATGCCTGGATCAGTGGAGTACGATCCATGATTATGGCTTGTATTATTCTGGTGTTGGCTTGGACTATTGGAGATGTCTGTGCGGATATGAAAACAGCTGAATATATCGTGGATCTGACCTCTGGCTTTTTAACTCCTGTACTCCTGCCTGCTGTCACGTTTTTTACTGCTTCGGTTATCAGCTTTTCCACCGGTTCCTCCTGGGCCACCATGTCAATCCTCGTCCCGGTTACTGTCCCAATGGCTATCCAATTACTGGGTGGTGAAGGAAATCAAGTGGTTCAGGATCCTATCTTCCTTTCTACCTTTGCCGGTGTATTGTCTGGATCCGTGTTTGGTGATCATTGTTCCCCAATTTCTGATACTACTGTTTTATCGTCCACCGCATCAGGATCCGACCACATCGATCATGTACGCACCCAACTTCCTTATGCTGTAATTTCCGGCGTGATTGCATTGCTTGCTGGTTACATTTTTACCGGTTTGGGTATATCCTTGATTGTGAGTCTTTCAGTGGGTTTAGTTCTTGTGATAGGCTTTCTGAAAATATTTGGAAAACCAATTTTGCACGAGTAATTAATTCATCTTTTCAGGATGTATTTTCATTTTATTTTTGGCTTCTGATTTATAATGCCTTACCTTGAAATACTGGCTTCGGAATTCGCCTCACTCATGTGGGGTTATCCGCTGCTCATTCTGATGATGGGAGGCGGAGTTTTTTTCACTGTTTATTCCCGTTTTACGCCGTTCAGGTTTTTCAGGCATGGCATCAAAATTCTTCTCGGTCAATATGACAACCCGGAAGATCCCGGCGATTTAACCCATTTTCAGGCATTGTCAACAGCACTGGCCAGCACAGTCGGAATGGGGAATATCAGCGGCGTGGCAGTGGCTATCAGCATGGGCGGGCCCGGGGCTTTATTTTGGATGTGGATCAGTGCATTTGTGGGCATGTCTACGAAATTCTTCACCTGTACACTTAGTATCATGTTTCGCGGAATGGATGATCGGGGCGATGTGCAGGGCGGACCCATGTATGTGATAGAAACTGCGCTGGGTACGAAATTCAAGGCCTTGGCCATTTTGTTCAGTACAGCGGGGTTAATTGGCTGCCTGCCCTTGTTCCAGGCAAATCAGCTGACCCAAATCATCCGCGATGAGATCTGGATGAAAAATGGCTGGTTTACTGATGCTGTATTAGCAGGTAACCTGATGGTAGGAATACCCGTTGCTGTTTTAGTAGCGTTTGTGATATTCGGCGGGATCCAAAGGATTGGCTATGTAGCGTCCAGGCTGGTACCGCTCATGGTTTCGTTATACCTGTTGGCCGGAATATTTATCGTGATTACAAACCTGGCACATATTCCTGATCTACTGGCACTTATTTTCAGTGATGCATTTTCCGGAAAAGCAGCTGCAGGCGGCGTGATCGGATCCGTAATTATCACTGGTGTCCGTCGAGCATCCTTTTCCAATGAAGCTGGTCTGGGGACCGAAGCTATGGCACATGGTGCAGCCAAAACCCGCGAACCGGTACGGGAAGGACTAGTGGCCATGTTGGGACCTTTTATCGATACCATTGTGGTCTGCTCCATCACAGGGATTGTCATTTTATTATCCGGATTATGGCAGGGGAATGAAACCAGCGGCGTAACCCTTACGACCATGGCCTTCAGCCAGGAACTGGGCAGCATGGGTAAATCACTGCTATTAATTTGCGTTTTCATATTCAGTCTTACGACGATGTTCGGGCAATCTTATTACGGTAGTAAATGTACAGGCTATTTGTTTGGCACTCGTTGGAAACAGAAGTATAATTTATTTTATGTCATTGCGGTGATTTTCGGGGCCGTCGTTTCCCTGAATGTAGTCATAAATATCATTGATGGGGTTTATGCGCTGATGGCCATTCCAACCATGGTTTCGGCGCTCTTGCTTTCACCACAGGTAATGAACGAAGCAAAACGTTATTTTGCGAACCTGAAACAATGAAAGAACGGCGACACCTGACAACTGAACAACGCAACCCCTCATCGAATAGGATTGATGATTTATCCGTGCGCGAAATCCTGGATGTGATCAACAGAGAAGACCGGGCCGTGGCTCAAAAAGTAGGGGATGCTTTGCCCGAAATTGAAGATACAGTAGAACTAACAACGTCTGCACTGCGGAATGGTAACAGAGTATTTTATATGGGCGCCGGTACGAGCGGCAGGTTGGGAGTGTTGGACGCATCCGAAATGCCGCCTACTTTTTCTGCTCCGCCCGACTGGTTTACCGGTATTATTGCAGGTGGTGACGAGGCACTTCGAAAATCAATCGAGGGCGCTGAGGATAAGCCCGATGCTGCCATTCAAGATCTAACTACCCATGGCGTTGAAGCAGGGGATGTGATTATCGGTATTAGCACCAGTGGTGCAGCAAAATATGTTCAGTCTGCATTAAACTATGGCCACGAAATAGGATCAAAAACAATTTACCTAACCTGTACTGCTAAACCATTTTATCCTGCAAATGTTGACCTAACCATTTTTGTTGATGTAGGTCCTGAAATCATAACTGGTTCAACCCGCATGAAAGCGGGAACAGCAACAAAAATGGTTTTGAACATGATCTCCACAGCCACAATGATTCGCCTGGGAAAAGTATATGGTAATTTGATGGTTGATCTGATGGCAGTTAATGAAAAACTAGTAGATCGTGGAACCCGTATTATACAAGATTTTACAAATTTGGATCTTGAAAATTCCCGCAGAATATTGGTTGCAGCAAAAATGTCCGTAAAAACTGCCCTTGTTATGGTTAAAAAAGATTGCAATTTGGATGTTGCTGGAAAACTTCTTCTGGATGCAAATGGTTTTTTACGAGATGTAATCGATTAATCCAACAGAGATAAAACTAAACTAAAAAGAATTTTATGCTTTCGATTTTCAACACACCCGGGCCAAATATTTCAAAAAGGGCAGCGCGAACCATAGTCAGGGATGCTTACGGATTAGATTTGTCTGCTACAATGCTCACAAGTGAACGGGACCAAAATTTTTTATTAAAGGAAAAAGCTGAGCCAAAATACATTTTGAAGATCTCTCATGCTGCTGAATCATTGGATGTATTGGAAATGCAGCATGCCGCACTCGCACACATAAGTTTGCATGACCCTGAGATGCAATTACCACATCCAGTAAACACATTGGATGGTGAACTTATTTTTCGCCATAAAGCAGCTTTTAATGAAAAGCATTATATACGTATGGTGGAATATGTTCCAGGAGAATCAATGAAATACCTGAGAAAACAAACAAATGGTCTAATTAATGATCTTGGTTCTTTGCTTGGCCGATTGGATCTTGCACTACAGAGGTTTGAACATCCAGCAGCTAGACGGTCTTTCCCCTGGGATGTAGCCCAAACAGATTTCTTAATAAATAGCCAGGACAAAATTCGGTCTGAAGAAGATCAATTAATTATCCAACACTTCCTTCAGGAATATGAAAAAAATATTGTTCCGTTCAGTCATGAATTAAACAGAGCAGTTATTCATAATGATGGCAATGACCACAATGTAATCGTTAATAAAGATAATCGTGCCCATGGTATCATTGATTTTGGTGATATGGTCCATACTTATATTATCTGTGAACCTGCTATCTGTCTCGCTTATCTGGTCATAAATAATCCTGATCCGATAGGTCTTGCCGCGGAGTTAATTAAGGCGTATCAAGCGGTATTTCCATTAACGGAATTGGAAATCAGTGTGATCATGTATTTTATTTGCCTACGCCTGTGCGTTTCGGTAACGATGGCAGCCTACCGCAAACAGTTATTTCCTGATAATAAATATATTACAGTAACCGAAGATCAGGCCTGGGCTTTCTTGAGAAAAATGAAGAATGCGGATCTGAAGGGCTGGTCAGACCAAGTTGTGGATAAAACTTTCCATTGAGGTATTTTGCTTAGCACTGAGAATATCAAGAAACTCCGGTACCAATATATCGGTCCATCTTTAAGTCTTTCTTATCATGAACCATTGCATATCGTAAAAGGAAAAGGACAATATTTATATGGCAGCGATGGCAGGCAATATCTTGATGCAGTGAATAATATCAGTCATGTGGGTCATTGTCACCCCTGTGTTCTTGCGGCCCTGGAGGAACAAAACAGGTTATTGAACACCAATACCAGGTACCTCCATGACAATATTGTTACGTATGCTGAAGAGTTGACCAATAAATTACCAGCCAAACTGGACGTTTGTTATTTTACCAATTCAGGGAGTGAAAGCAATGATCTAGCCTTGCGTTTGGCCAGGAATTATACTGGCAGCAATCAAACAATTGTGATTGCAGGTGCCTACCATGGTCATACAAATACCACAATTGAAGTGAGTCCGTATAAATTTGATGGGTCGGGTGGTACAGGATCACCGGATTTTGTGCATCAGATTCCGATGCCGGATCCATACCGGGGAAAATACAGGTCCAATGATGGTGATATTGCTTCAAAATATGCTGATTGTGTCCAGCAGATTCTTGATGTATTACACGATGACAATAAGCAGGTTTCGGCATTTATTGCCGAGGCAATACTGGGCTGCGGTGGTCAGATCTTTTTTCCCGAAGGTTTTTTGGTTGCAGCCAACACCAAGGTTCAGCAAGCCGGTGGCGTATGCATTGCGGATGAAGTGCAGATTGGTTTTGGTAGGGTAGGATCCCATTTTTGGGGTTTCGAATCAGAAAATGCACTGCCAGATATTGTAACAATGGGGAAATCCATGGGCAATGGTCATCCATTATCCGCTGTGGTGACAACAAGAGAAATTGCTGACGCATTTAGCAATGGTATGGAATACTTTAATTCTTTTGGAGGTAACCCTGTATCTTGCGCTGTCGGACGAGCCGTGCTGAAGGTAATAGAAGAAGAAAAATTACAAGCAAATGCGCTCCAGGTGGGTGAGTATTTAATGGACCAATTAAATGATTTGAAACAAAGACATAAGATTATTGGTGATGTGCGGGGTCGTGGTCTATTTTTAGGTATAGAATTGATAAAAAACCCTGAAATACTGACTCCTGCAAGTGATGAGGCGGAAAAAATAGCGAATGATATGAAAGATCATGGAATACTTATAAGCACCGATGGTCCAGACCATAATGTTCTGAAAATCAAGCCGCCAATGGTTTTTACAAAAGATAATGCTGATCAATTGGCTGAAACTTTGGATAGGGTATTAATTCAGAATAATTTCAACTAAAAGTACATGATTAAAACTTTTGTTAATATACTGGTATTAGTAACAATCATTTTGATTGTTTATTTCATGGTAGTTAACAAGAAATCAATTGATCAGCCGGATTGGGAAAATCCGGCGGTTCTAAGTATAAATCGGGAAGATCCCAAGGCCCATTTTTTCCATTATGAATCTGAGGATCTGGCATTGTTGGGGGATCCGGAAAAATCACATTATTATCAATCCTTGAATGGTCAATGGAAGTTTCATTATGCATTGAATCCAGAAAGTCGACCTTTGGATTTTATGAAAAGAGAATTTGACGTAACGCAATGGGATGACATAGAAGTGCCTGGGAGTTGGGAGATGCAAGGCTGGTCTGCTCCGATTTATCTTGATCAGGAATATCCATTTCCACCTGCGCCGCCTGCGGTACCACATGATTACAATCGCGTAGGTAGCTACCGACGTAATTTTTATTTACCTGACGATTGGTTAACCCGCGATATTTTTATTCAATTTGATGGAGTACGATCTGCATTTTATTTATGGATCAACGGAAAGTTTGTGGGCTACAGTCAGGATTCAAAAACACCTGCTGAATTCGATATTACCGAGTTTGTTTCAGCTGGTGAGAATACCGTTTCGGTTCAAGTTTACCGTTTTTCTGATGGTTCCTATCTTGAAGGACAGGATACTTGGCGTATCAGTGGTATAGAACGGGGTGTTTTCATCCGCGCTCAACCAAAAGTAAGGGTTTCTGATTATACTGTGGTAGCAGATCTAGATAGCACATATCAAAATGGTCAATTTGATTTGCTTATCGATTTCATAAATAAAACGCCTGATAGCGTAGATGTTTTGATCCGAGGGGAATTAACTAGATTTGATAATCCGCAGTTTCCTGTAGTTACATTTGATAGAAAGATAAAATGTAGTAAATCGGATACTCTAAATTTTAATACGGTTATTGAAGATGTAGATCGATGGACAGCAGAGACACCGAACCTCTACAGGCTGATGATCACGATCTTTGATAGTGATGGTAAAGTCATTCAAAGTTTCACCCAACAGGTTGGATTCAGGAAGGTAGAGATAGCCCATGGAAATTTGCTTGTGAACGGAAAAACTGTAATGTTCCGCGGTGTTAACCGCCATGAATGGGATCCTGTGCGGGGGCGATCGATTACAGAAGACCTAATGATTAAAGATATCCAATTAATGAAAGCGTATAACATAAACGCAGTAAGGACTAGTCACTACCCAAATCAAGTGCGCTGGTATGAATTATGCAACGAATATGGCTTATATGTCATTGATGAAGCAAATATTGAAGCACACGGTATGGAATACCATCCTCAGAAGTATGGCTTCATTGCTGATGATCCAGAATGGAAATCAGCCTGGTTGGAACGGGGCAGAGCAATGGTGGAAAGAGATAAAAATCAGCCAAGTATTATTATGTGGTCAATGGGCAATGAAGCAGGAGATGGAGCGAATTTTAAAGCACTCTATCAGTGGATGAAAGAAAAGGATCCATCCCGCCCCGTAGCCTATGAACCCGCACGGGACAGGAAGCATACTGATGTAGTTTTCCCCATGTATGCAACAATTGAAACTATCAAAAAATATGCGGAAAAGGATCCATCCCGTCCACTTATCCTCTGCGAATATTCCCATGCTATGGGCAACAGCGTTGGTAATCTGCAGGATTATTGGGATACATTTGAAGAATACACGGCTCTGCAAGGTGGCTTTATCTGGGATTGGGCAGACCAGGTTATCCTGAAAATAGATTCCAGCGGTAGGGAGTACTGGGCTTATGGTGGCGATTTTGGTACAGAGTTCACTGCGAATGATTCTAATTTTTGTGCCAATGGACTGGTGGCAGCGGATCGTACACCGAACCCGCATTTTTTCGAAGTGAAAAAGGTCTATCAACCAGTGAAGTTTGAAGCAGAAAATATTGCCCGTGGACAGGTAAGAATAACTAATCGGTACGAATTTATTAATCTGGATCATCTTGATTTTACCTGGTTCATTGCTGAGGATGGCAAAACGGTAGAATCGGGTAAATTAGGTAAGTTGGATCTGCATCCAGGTCAGAGTACTGTTTTATCTTTCAATCTTTCCGGCGTTGTGCCTAAACCCGGTGCAGAATATTTTCTTACCATACGAGCCAGAACGAATCGTGATCTTCCGCTGATAGAAAAAAAACATGTTGTTGCCTGGGAACAATTCAAGTTGTCGATTAGGCGTCCTTCTGCAGAGCAAGACATAACTAAATTTCCAGCGATACGGTTTTCGGAAACAGATAGCACTGTGAGTATAATAGGATCAAATTTCCATGCTGTTGTTAATAAGGCCACGGGATATTTATCTGACTATGTTTTCAAAAACCGGCATTTAATTCAATCAGATCTGATGCCTCATTTTTGGCGTGCTCCCCTTGATAATGATCTTGGAAATCTCATGCACATTCGGACAGCTGTATGGAAAAATGTTGGTAAAGAATTAACCGTTCAATATTTCCAGCGTTCCCTGGCGAATAATGTGGCCAAGATCAAAGTGATCACCGAGCATAAGATCACGGGATCAAGGATTACGATGACTTACCAAATCTACGGTAATGGGTTAATTGATATTCAACAACAACTGAAAACTGGAAATAAAAGATTACCAGAATTACCAAGATTCGGAATGAAAATGACATTACCAAAAGATTTCAACAGATTAACTTGGTATGGGCGGGGACCACACGAAAGTTATTGGGATCGGAAAACATCAGCAGCTGTGAAAGTTTTTTCCGGTTCAGTATGGGATCAGACTTACCCCTACGTCCGTCCCCAAGAAACAGGGAATAAAACAGATATACGGTGGATGGCCCTGGATAATGGAACAATTGGTTTAATGGCCGTAGGTCAACCAACATTTGATGGCAGTGTGCATCAGTACCCGTATCATGATCTGGATTATGTACCCGGCGATCATCGGCACGGTAAACTGGATTTACAGCCAAAAAATCAGGTAGATTGGCTAATAGATTTTCGTCAAACTGGTGTGGGAGGTGACAATAGTTGGGGCGCGCGACCGCATTTGGAATACACCTTGGCTGGAAAATCAAGTAGCTACGAATATAATTTTTACCTTAGACCCTTTGTAAAAGATGATGATCTTATGGCACTTTCAAAATTGAAATTAAAATAGGGTGAACTGGAGTAACATATCGTGAATACTATCTCTATAGTCTCTTTCATTACAGCTACGGCGGCAGTCGCAGTTTTTACTTATATCCTTGTCGGACGAATGAAGAAAAGCAAGAGTGCAACGGAAGAATATTTTACCGGTGGGAGGGCCTTAACCTGGCCGATTGTTGCTGGTTCATTATTACTTACTAATTTATCCACTGAGCAATTAGTGGGGCTGAATGGTGATGTATTTGGAGATAAGGCCTTGGTAGGTGTGGCTTGGGAAGCTTTGGCCGCATTTGCCATGATTGCCACGGCACTTGTTTTTCTACCCACATATCTCGCTAGTGGATTTACAACAACACCTGCGTTCCTGGAAAAACGTTTTGACAAGACAACCCGTTCAATGGTTTCAGGTCTGTTTCTATTTGGATATGTAACTGTTTTATTGCCGGTGGTCTTGTATACTGGATCCCTGGCTTTAATAACTATGTTCGGGTTGAATATGCCTTTTTATTTGGTTGTTGCTATCATTGGAGTTTTGGGTAGTTCCTATGCGATTTTTGGTGGATTAAAATCTGTTGCAGTAAGTGACACCTTGAATGGGATCGGTCTGCTTATCGGTGGTCTGGCAATTCCCTATCTAGCTTTGGCCGCTTTGGGTGGTGGATCATTCTTTGATGGAATGGCAACTCTAGGCCGAGATAATCCTCAATACCTGGCAGTGTTAGCTCAAACAAACCTGGACGGTAAAACTGTTACTGTACCATGGCCAACTTTATTTACCGGCATGATGTTTATCCAAGTTTTTTACTGGTCTACAAATCAGGTTATTGTGCAACGGGCCATGGCTGCCCGTAGTTTAGCGGAGGGCCAAAAGGGTGTCCTTTTTGCTTCAGGTATGAAATTATTGGGCCCAATTATGTTATGTCTGCCGGGAATAATTGCCCTTCATATGCCAGATTTGAATATTGGTAAACAGGATCAGGTGTATGGCGCTGTCGTACGTCATGTTCTACCAGATTGGTCTTTGGGTCTATTTGCTGCAGTGCTGGTTGGTTCCATTTTAAGCTCCTTCAATAGTGCATTGAATAGCGCTTCCACACTTTTTTCCCTACAATTTTATCGCGGCTATATCAATCCTTCTGCTTCTGGTGAAGAGACTGTAAAAATCGGAAAGTATTTTTGTATACTACTAGCCGTGGCTTCTATTCTTATTGCACCACAATTGGCCCAGATGGAATCCATATTTCAATATTTACAAAAGGTTAATGGTCTCTATAGTGTTCCAATCATAGGAATATTCCTTTTGGGAATAACTACAAGACATGTACCTGCTCTGGCAGCGAAGGTTGGGATGATTGTAGGTATTTCATTTTATTCATTCTTTACCTTTGTAAATATAAAAGATGTAATCCCATTTTTTGCTAACGCCGATGGTGATCTGCATTGGCTGCATGGTTATTTTATTAGTTTCTTGGCCTCCATTTGTGTTATGCTGATCATTGGTTATCTAGCACCCAAAACAACAGAAGAAATTGCCGTTAGTGAGGAAAAGACGCCTGCACCTGTAGATATGACACCCTGGCCTATGGCAAAGAAAGTATCCGCTGGTATTTTCAGTGCTACCGTAGCCATTTATTTGCTTTTAACCTGGGCCGCAAGCTGAATATTACCATTAGCGGTAACCAATAAATAATACTATGAAGCGTCGGAAATTTTTACTTATGAGCTCCTTATTGGGCTCAGCCGTAGCGATAATTCCCAGTGAGTTATTTTCATATCCTGTAACGAAAAACCGATTGCGGGTTGGATTTATTGGTACTGGATTGCGAGGGCAAGGCATGATGCGACTCACAACCCACAGAGACGATGTAGATATTCCAGCAATTTGTGATATAGATGATGGTATGGTAAACAGGGCATTGACAATACTGAAGAAAGCAGGCCAACCCGAACCAACAGTGTATAATAAAGGGGATGAAGATTTTCGAAATCTGGTGAAGAATGAGAATTTAGATGGTGTATTTATTGCAACCCCATGGGAATGGCACCATCCTATGGCCGTGGCAGCCATGAACGCAGGAAAGCATGTAGGCACGGAAGTACCTGCAGCTCTTACGGTTGCGGATTGCTGGGATCTGGTTAATACTTCCGAAAAAACTGGCAGGTTCTGTATGATCATGGAAAATGTGTGCTATCGACGTGACGTTATGGCAGTCTTAAATATGGTGCGTAAAGGTCTCTTTGGCGAATTATTGCACTGTCAGGGGGGGTACCAGCATGATTTACGGAGAGTAAAATTTAATGATGGTATAAAACCATATGGGGGAGGTGTTGAATTCGGTGAAAAAGGCTACAGCGAAGCGAAATGGCGTACAAATCATAGTGTGAATCGTAACGGTGACTTATATCCTACCCACGGACTCGGGCCGGTAAGCAACATGCTGGACATTAATCACGGTAACCAGATGGTCCATTTGACATCTACAGCAACACAAACACGCGGGCTGCATCAGTATATCGTGGAGCACGGTGGCTCTGATCATCCCAATGCGGCAATAGACTTCAAATTAGGTGATATAGTTACTACAGTTATAAAATGTGCCAATGGTCAAACTATCATGCTTAGTCACGACACCAATTCACCCCGACCTTATAGTTTGAATTTCCGAGTGCAGGGGACTAAGGGGTTATGGATGAAGGACAGTCAGTCTATATACATTGAGGGTGTAAGCCCTATGGATCATCGCTGGGAGGAAGATAAAGCATACCTGAAAGAATATGATCATCCGTTATGGCAAAGATTTGAGGATCAGGCAGCTGGCGCGGGCCACGGCGGAATGGATTTCTTTGTGCTTCGCGCTTTCCTGGAAGCAATGAAGCGCAACACAGAGCCTCCATTAGATGTATATGATGCCGCTAGCTGGAGTGTAATCAGTCCACTCTCAGAAAAGTCCATTAGACAAAATAGTGCATCCATAAAAATACCTGACTTTACCAGGGGGAAATGGAAAACCAACAAACCTGTATTTGGTTTAAACGATCAATATTAATTTATGACTTTAACGACACTTGATTGGACTATTGTTGGCGCATATTTTGCGCTTTCATTGGCCGTGGGCATCTGGGCATCAAAGCAGGCTGGAAAAGATACGAAATCTTTTTTCCTGGCCGGTCGCAATATGCCCTGGTGGCTGCTCGGGGTTAGTATGGTGGCCACCACATTCTCTACGGACACGCCTAATCTTGTTACTGATCTCGTTCGCCAAAATGGTGTCTCAGGCAACTGGGTCTGGTGGGCATTTTTACTCACAGGGATGCTGACTGTTTTTGTTTACGCTAAACTGTGGCACCGTTCCGGAGTATTGACTGATATTGAATTTTATGAACTTCGGTACAGCGGTAAGGCAGCAGCATTTTTACGAGGATTCCGCGCCTTATATCTTGGATTGGTATTCAATGTTTTAGTTATGGGTGCAGTGAGCCTCGCCGCAGTAAAATTTGGCGAGATTGTATTAGGCTGGCCCGGCTGGCTAACGCTTCTAATTGCCTGCTCAATTACATTGTCATACAGCACGTTGGGAGGACTGAAGGCAGTAATTATTACAGACTTTGTTCAATTTTCACTGGCCATGGTCGGTTCGATATGGGCCATGATATATATTCTTAGTTTAGAACAAATTGGTGGTTTATCCAATTTGATCACCCATGCAAATGTTGTTGATAAACTGGCGCTTATTCCGGATCTGTCAGATCCAGATATTTGGGTGCCCATCTTATTGGTCCCATTAGCTGTACAATGGTGGGCCAGTTATTATCCCGGGGCTGAACCCGGTGGTGGTGGGTATATCGCGCAACGTATGTTTTCTGCTAAAGATGAAAAGAATGCTGTTAGTGCTACCCTGTTTTTCAATGTAGCCCACTATGCGTTGCGTCCCTGGCCATGGATCCTTATTGCTTTGTCCTCGCTAATTGTATTTCCTGAATTGTCAGATATACAAGATGCATTTCCAAATTTATCGCCAGACAAACTGGGCCATGATGTAGCTTATCCAGCCATGCTAACATTACTGCCCACAGGTTTACTTGGTCTGGTGGCTGCTTCGCTGATTGCAGCTTTTATGAGTACCATGTCTACTCAACTTAACTTGGGTGCTAGTTACCTAGTAAATGATTTTTACCAGCGCTTTATTAAACCAGATGCTTCTGAAAAACACCTGGTAAATGTAGGCCGCTTATTTACTGTAATATCGATTATTCTTGGAGGCGGTCTAGGTCTTTTCCTGACCAGCGCTGGCCAGGCATTCGACCTGTTACTTATGATCGGTGCCGGTACGGGAATGATCTATATCCTGCGCTGGTTCTGGTGGCGGATCAACGCCTATACAGAGATCGTGGCTATGGTTAGTTCATTATGTATTGCTTTTTATTTTAATTTTATCAATCAAAGTTTTCCCGGGTGGGAGAAAATAGTTATTGGCGCAATTTTAACCACTGTGGTATGGGTTGTAGCCACATATTTTACACCGCCAGATGATGATGAAACACTTCAGAAATTTGTGAAAAAAGTAAACCCTGGTGGTCCGGGCTGGTCGAGATATTCCCATGGGGTCTCTTCTGAACCGTGGCCGGTACCAAATGGGATACTGTGTATGATGCTCGGCTGTTTCGCTGTTTATGGTGTACTCCTTGGTGTTGGCCAACTGATTTATGGGGAACCAATTGGAATCGCATTGATCGGGCTCGCCGGGGTTTCAGCTTTTGGTTTAACCCGCTTGTGGAAATAAGCACTCCCGGAAGGATCTGCCTTTTCGGAGAGCACCAGGATTATCTCGGGCTACCAGTGGTAGCCATGGCCATATCACTACGAGCCAAAATTGCCGGTCAAAAGCGAAAAGATCAGCAAGTTATTATTCATAAGCCGGACATCGGTGAAACGGAGTCATTTTTACTTAATGATTTAGTTTACACCAAACCGCGTGATTATTTCAAAAGCGGAATAAAAATCTGCAGTGGAGAGGAACTTGTTTTTTCTAATGGCTTTGAAAGCGAAATTACTAGCGAAATTCCCATTCAGGCTGGTGTTGGCAGTTCATCGGCGGTGATGGTGAACTGGATTCATTTTTTATCTCAAATGGCGGATAAGCCAGTAGCTTGGAATGCCCAAAAAATTGGTGAACTGGCTTATAAAGCAGAGGTGTTGGAGTTTGCGGAACCAGGTGGTATGATGGACCAGTATTCCGCCACCATGGGTCACCTGCTTTATTTAGAGTCCGAACCGGAGATATCCATCAAATCCTTGAACCCAAATTTAGGGATTTTTGTTTTGGGAGATTCTTGCGAGCCGAAGGATACAATGGCTATTCTGCATCATTGCCGGGATGTCCGGCTGGAGATCATCCAAAAATTAAAAGTAAAAAATCCGGATTTTAACATTCATACTTGCACCGATGTGGATATGTCCCCATTGAATGATGAAGAGAAAGGTATTTTCCAAGGGACAATCAAAAATAGGAATATTTTGAGACAAGCTTTACCCGAATTAGAAAAAGAAAGACCTGATCCTACTTGGATCGGCACTCGTTTAACAGAACATCATGCTATGTTACGGGATATTTTGCAGGTCAGCACGCCCAAAATCGAAGCTATGCTTGATGCGTCTTTAGATGCCGGTGCATTGGGTGGTAAGATCAATGGATCAGGAGGCGGGGGATGTATGTTTGCTTATGCTCCAAAAAATGCTGAAATTGTAGCCGAAGCCATTGAAAAAGTTGGTGGTAAATCTTTTATAATTAGTTCAGATAGTGGCACGAGAATTGTAAAAATCCCATGAAGGTCTGTTTTTTCTATGAATAATATCACATTGCTGGTCATGGCCGCAGGAATAGGTTCGCGCTATGGCGGTTTAAAACAATTAGATGAAGTTGGTCCCGGCGGAGAGACCATTATTGACTATTCAGTGTATGATGCTATTGCAGCAGGGTTCACCAAGGTTATTTTTATCATTCGCCGGGATTTTGAGCAGGAATTCAAATTTAAGGTATCAGATAAATTCGCAGATAAGATACAGGTTGAATTTTCTTTTCAGGATATTGAGAATCTTCCAAATGGTTTCACCTGTCCTGAAGGTCGAGAAAAACCCTGGGGGACAGGTCACGCCATTTTATCTGCTGCGGAATTGATCGATGGTCCCTTTAATGCGATTAATGCCGATGATTATTATGGTCGAGAATCATTCCAAACAATAGCGGATTTTTATGCTCATGAAAGTAATGTTTTTAGCATGGTTGCGTTTCGCCTGGAAAATACACTATCTATTTTTGGACCTGTAACGCGAGGATTATGCGAAGTGGAAAATGACCGACTAGCCACTGTAGTCGAGACAGATAATCTTCAAAAAATAAATTCGGGGATTGCATCAGACCGAGATGTTGATTTAAA
>Ga0208700_1000147_pt1 | contig 26159 bp, 20 predicted proteins | sample DeeseametaMP2016_FD_184179 | JGI IMG/M metagenome (GOLD analysis project Ga0208700, IMG submission 184179) | Marine microbial communities from the Deep Pacific Ocean - MP2016 (SPAdes) | ecosystem: Environmental > Aquatic > Marine > Oceanic | place: East of Hawaii, North Pacific Ocean | collected... | reverse complement strand
CTCAAAGGAAATTACTTTTGATGGAGGAACTGTTAAAAACATGGCGGAACGAATCTCCAAACAGATCAAAACACCTGATGAGCAAATTGCTGCTATGGCCACAAGAATCTCAAAGGAAATCAAAACTCCGGATGAGCAAATTGCAGCTATGGCTACAAGAATCTCAAAGGAAATTACTTTTGATGGAGGAACTGTTAAAAACATGGCGGAGCGTATCTCCAAGCAGATAAAAACGCCGGATGAGCAAATTGAAGCAATGGCCACAAGAATCTCAAAGGAAATCAAAACTCCGGATGAGCAAATTGCTGCAATGGCTACAAGAATCTCAAAGGAAATCAAAACTCCGGATGACCAGATTTCTACAATGGCAGCACAAATATCAAAGCAAATTAAAACTCCTGAAGCGAGAGTAAATGAGGAATCTCTGGCCTTGACGCTGGCGATAAGACTAACACAAGAAGAAAACCTTGTTGCAGCAAAGATTCCACCATATGCAGATTTGTTGAACCAGGTTTCTGCCACCAACGAACAGCAGGATTATGAAAAGGCTATAGACCTCCTGGACGAGGATATTGCCAACCGAACTCCGGACGAACAACGAAAAGCATTAAAAATTTCCGGTCTTATGTCTGTGCTTGTTGCATCAAAAAAATTAAAGCGGGCAATTTCAACCATCGACGATTATGACCTGCCCGATGATCCTGATTTGCGAGAGATTTCTGCAGCATTGTCTGAATGGCTAAGTAAGAATTTGATCACAGACTAGGAATCACTTAAGGTAAATTTTCATTCCTTTACGAAATATCAGAGTTTCAAATTCGACTCCTTCCTCTACCAGTCGTTTCCAACCTGTACATACCAATCTTTTTCCCAGGGAAAAAGTCAGCTGGAAACCTGTGATCGCAGCTCTCATTCAGCTCTCAGCCCCACAATCAGTGCCTCAAAATTGAACATGATTGCACTTGTAAATCATCTGGAAAAATATTTTATTATTTTACTTCTTTTGCTTGTTTCGAATTGGGATTCCATATAGAATCCTATTGCTCACTTTTCTAGAACTATACATACACCGGATTACGATCTGATTTACTAATGTTTCAGTTAAGACTTGCAAGTATCCCTGTAAAAGAACTTTAATATAATCCTGTCTTTGTTAGAAAGACACCTCGGTTCAGGCTGCTTTGACAAAATTAAACCTGAGATGTACTGTTTAACCACCACAAAAAACTGACTATGAGTGAAACTTCATTTTCTTTGGAAGAATATAATATTCATCCACGTACGATCATTCGCAATGCTTCCCCTTCAGTCTTATATGAAGAGGCTTTGACATACGAAGCTGATGCCACTATTTCATCTGCCGGAGCCTTAATTGTCTCTTCATATGAAAAAACAGGAAGAAGCCCGAAAGATAAAAGAATCGTTGAGTATCCTGATATTATGGAGGATGTATGGTGGGGAGATATCAACATGGGCATGGACGAAGAAACATTTATGATTGCACGAGGTAGAGCTGTCGATTATTTAAACACCTGTGAAAGGGTTTATGTGGTTGACGGCTTTGCAGGCTGGGACCCAAAATACCGTCTTAAAATCAGAATTGTCGCAACTCGGCCTTATCATGCTTTGTTCATGCACAATATGCTGATCCGTCCCAGTACGGAAGAGTTAGCTGATTACGGTGATCCGGATTATGTGATTTTCAATGCCGGACGTTTCCCGGCAAATCCACTCACCAAACACATGACGTCGCGTACCAGTGTTGAATTGAGTTTTGATCGCAAGGAATTTGTAATACTTGGTACAGAATATGCCGGAGAAATGAAGAAGGGCGTTTTCACAATCATGAATTACATCATGCCAAAACAAGGTGTTCTGTCAATGCATAGTTCCGCAAATGTGGGAAAATCCGGAGATGTAGCTGTCTTTTTCGGTCTGTCCGGAACAGGAAAAACGACCCTTTCTGCAGATCCGAAACGGCAACTTATTGGGGATGATGAGCACTGCTGGACCGACAATGGAATTTTCAATATAGAAGGAGGATGCTACGCAAAGTGCATCAATCTTTCTGAAGAAAAAGAGCCGGACATTTTCAGAGCAATCCGTTTTGGTACTGTGCTGGAAAATGTGGATTATGACGAAGAAACCCACATTGTCGATTACGATGGAACCTCTCACACTGAAAATACACGTGCCTCTTATCCGATCGACTTTATTTTGAACGCAAAAATTCCTTGTGTAGGTGGGCATCCGCAGAATATAATTTTCCTTACTTGTGATGCTTTTGGTGTATTGCCACCGGTCAGCAAACTCAGTTCTTCACAGGCTATGTACCACTTCATCAGTGGTTATACCGCAAAAGTCGCTGGTACTGAAATGGGAGTCACAGAACCAGAAGCAACGTTCTCCGCCTGTTTTGGTGCTGCCTTCATGGTATGGCATCCAAGTAAGTACGCAAAACTTTTGGCAGAACGTATTGAAAAAAATGGAACTTCAGTCTGGCTGGTAAATACCGGGTGGAGTGGAGGAGGTTACGGAGAAGGTGAACGTATGTCACTCAAATACACCCGTTCGATCGTTGATGCTATTTTAGACGGATCATTGAAAAACACACCTTCTGTAAATAATGAATTATTCGGATTTGAAGTTCCAACTGAATGTCCGAATGTTCCGGATGAAATCATGCAGCCCAGAAGAACCTGGTCTGATGCAAACGCTTACGATCAAGCGGCCCTCAAATTGGCAAATATGTTCAAGGAAAATTTTAAACAATTTGAGGAAGGTTCCAGCCAGGAAATTGTTCAGGCTGGACCAAACGTGTCCTGAGTTTTTCATTACTCTTCCTGCTTTGCGCCGTGTTTATGCCGGCGTCCTGCCTTCCTGTAAAAAAACATTCCAACTTCTGTTATTAATCTCCTAAGACTAAAAATGTTGCAGTCCTAAAAAGTCCAAAACCGTGTCATTTCAGCGGGAAAAGAAAATAATTTTGCAGGTATTTAACTTGTCAACGGCAGATAAATTGTGATGAAATTATTGATTAATACATATTCAAAACAATGCTGACCATATAATTCGAGAATGATAGAAAAACTGCGCGAAGAAATGATCCGGCATGAACTAGACTTGCTGATCGTAGTTTCGTCCGATGAACATCTAAACGAATACCTGCCCGTCCAAAATTGGCGTTTGAAAGCTTCAACAGTCACTGAAAGTTCTTCGGGATTTTCCGGCTCTGCCGGAACAGTTGTTTTTTGTATTGAAGGACGTCCTCAGCTTTTTGTCGATTCCCGCTATCATTTGCAGGCTGAGCAAACATGTTCAGAAAATTTTGATATTCAAAAACTTGGAAATGAAGGGGTACTTGAACCGCAGAAATGGATTGCAGCTCAAACACAAAAAATATTAAAAGTTGGTGCAGATCCATTTGTGATGAGTCCAAAAGTATGGCGGCGCTATGAAAAAGCCCTTGGCAAATCCGGACACACTTTGGTTCCAGCAACTCCCAATTTGGTGGACACAGTATGGATAAATCGTCCAAATCCTCCCAAAAAAGAGATTTATCCACTGGCTTTGCAATATACTGGAAAAGACAGTAAAAAGAAGTTGCAGGAGATCCGGAAAGAATTGAGTGAATCCGGAAAATCTGATGAATCAAAACCGGATGTCTTACTGCTCACAATGCTCGATGAAATCGCCTGGCTCACGAATATGCGTGGGAGCGATATTGAATTCAATCCGGTTTTTGAAGCTTATGCAGCAATTTTTGCGGACCGTGCAATTTGCTTTTGTCATCATCCGGAAGCAAATTTAAACCTGCACCGTCCAGACTGGGAGTTCCGGCCTTATGAAGATTACGTGAGTTTTTTAGCAGATCTTGCCCTGCAGAAAACAATCAAAGTCTGGATTGATCCCTCAACGATCACGATGGGTTCTCGCTTAGCATTTTCTGAGGACCAGGTTTTCGAAAAAGAAAGTCCCATTGTTTTGTCAAAAGCACTTAAAAACTCAACTGAAATAACTGCCACAAAATATGCTCATAAACAGGCCGGTGCAGGAGTTGTCAGAAGTTTACAGCGTTTGCAATGTGCGTTTCAGGCAGGGCTGCCGGTAACGGAAAAAGTATACGCAAACTGGCTTTATGAAGAATATGCAAAGGCAGAGGAATTTTCCGACCTCAGTTTCAGCACAATCGCCGGTTCAGGACCGAATGGTGCTATTGTTCATTACGGGAATCCGGACTCAGAAAACCCAATGCGAAGTGGAGATTTGCTGCTAGTAGATTCCGGAATTCAATGTGCCGGCGGAACCACAGATGCAACTCGAACTGTAATTCTTGGAAAGCCGGATGAGAAGCAAAAAAGGATTTACACATTGGTGCTGCAGGCTCACATCAGACTTGCCCGTCAAATTTTTCCAGAGGGAACAAACGGAGCTTCACTGGATTCCATTACCCGTTCAGGTCTCTGGAATGCAGGATTGGATTATGGACACGGAACAGGACATGGCGTCGGTGCATTCCTGAACGTACATGAAGGACCGCAACGTATCTCACCAGTTGCACACGATGTGGCTCTGCAAGCAGGAATGGTGATTTCCAACGAACCCGGATATTACGAAAACAACTGGGGCGGAATTCGTCTTGAGAATCTTTACCTAGTAAAAAAAGCAGATAAGTTTCCTCAGCATCCAGGTGGAAAGGGCTGGCTCTGTTTTGAAGAACTGACACTGATCCCATTTGACCGCACACTGATTGATAAAAATTTGCTTTCAGCAGAAGAACTAAACTGGCTGTATGATTATCATGGTCGTGTTTTTAGTGAAATATCACCTATGCTGGATAATACGGAAGACTTCCAGTGGCTGACTTGGGCTTGCGGAATTGATTAAATGAAAATCCTGACTCCCGCAAAAATAAATCCGCTGCTTTATATTTTAAGTAAACGTGAAGACGGTTTCCATGAATTGTATATGCACATGGTTCCAGTCAGTTTATTTGACACATTGACCTTCACCCATAATGATGGACAAGGACTGAATTTTAAGGTGAGTGGAGCAGAGTTTTCTGAGCCTCCGGAAGAAAATTTGGTAGTTCGAGCCGTACGTATTTTTGAACTGGAAAGCGGGGAAACTGTAAATCTAAATGTAATCCTGGAAAAACATATACCTTCCGGTGCGGGACTTGGCGGCGGAAGTGGAAATGCGGCTGGAACTATACAGGCTTTGAATCATTTATACCGGAGATCTTCAGAAACTGAAGGGCTACTGTCTCCGGAAACTATTCTTGCAATTGCGTCAGAACTTGGTTCAGATGTGCCTTTTTTTCTTGAACCATCGCCCTGCGAAATAAAGGGGCGTGGTGAAAAGATAAAACCACTGCTTGAATTTCCAAAACTCTTTCTCATCATTATAAAACCACCTCTTTCAATTTCAACTAAGGAAGCATACAAAAAATGCCTGCCGAAAAAACAAACTAACTTACCAAATGTATGCTCAATTGATGATTTGAAAAGTTACTTTCAGAATCAGTTTGAAACATCTTTACTCGTACAATATCCGGTCTTGTCTGAACTTAAAACTTTATTGCTCGAAAATGGTGCATTTGGTGCATTGGTCTCAGGTAGCGGCTCTGCCGTTTTTGGTGCATATTACAATAAAAAGTTGCAAAATCAGGCACTTAAAAAATTGTCATGTCTTACTGTCGGCGATATATTCTCTTGCGAAACAATGGTCACTCACAGTTATTATTGAACCAGAATTTCATAATACCAAAAATAAATAAGTACCATTGGCTGCTGATCGTTTTCGCAATCATTCTTGTGGGTTGCAGTACAAAAACTGTAGGCCCCCCTGGTAACAGCCAATTCGGCAATACCCGTATCTGGAAACAATCCAACCCGCGTATTAAAAAATACGTTCAAGTTTACAGCAATAATAAACATGTCAAAACCTGTTTGGATAGAGCAACAAACAGCAGATATCTTCACTACATTCATCGGGTTTTTTATAAATATAAACTGCCTCCGGAACTTGCACATTTGCCAATACTGGAATCGTGTTTTGACACAAGAGCTGATTCCGGAAGTGCACGAGGCATGTGGCAATTCACAAAATCAACCGCAAAAGATTATGGCCTGCGCGTAAGCTGGTTATCCGATGACCGGCTTAATTGGCGAAAATCTACACATTCAGCCGCGCGTTATTTAAAAAAACTGGGTGAAATGTTTGACAACAACTGGGAATTGGCATTGGCTGGTTACAACGGAGGACCAGGTTATATGTCACGACAAATAAAATCTCAAGGTACTAGAAATTTCTGGGAGCTTGAGTTGCGCAAAGAGACACACGAATATGTACCAAAATTTCTGGCAATGTTAAGTGTAGCCCGCAAAAGATACCCGGAACTATATTTTCAGGGCTCACCACGAGCATGGGCTACATCAGGATAAAATGCTGCTAATTTTACAGAATAACAGGACTTGATTCTGGATTCAGCAGTTGGCACATTTCAATCAATGGGTTGAAAGAGAAAGTTCAAATCAAATTATTTTATAGTTTGGTCTTCTTTCACAAATTATTAATTTTATAAGATTAAAAAGGAATTGCTATGGCAGATGAAGAAGAAGGCGGAGGAGGAGGAGGCGGTGAAAGCAGTGGCGGCGGAAAAAAGAAGAAGATCATTATAATCGTTGCTGTAGTGCTTTTACTGATCATTGGCATCGTAGTTTTTTTGCTGATGTCTGGAGATGAAGAAGAACAGTTACCGGAAGAAGAACTGCCGGTGACAGACGTGGCGGAACCTCTTGCCGAACCTATTTTTCTTCCTCTTGAAAGTTTTGTGGTGAATCTCAAAGACGGCCGTCGTTTTTTAAAAGCCTCTATCCAGCTGATGCTCAGTGAACCTGGTGCAGCCGCTTATCTGACAGTACGCCTGGTTGAGGTTAAAGACATTGTACTGGCCGAACTGCAGGAATTGTCAATAGAAGATGTCAAACAATCAGATGCCAGAGAGGCTCTGCGGCAACGGTTAATCAGTGCCATAAGTCAGATTTTTCCCAGCAAGCCGGAATGGGAAGATCCTGAACCAATAAGAAAGGTTTTGTTTGAGGAATTTGTAATTCAGTGATCCACGTTAATCACAGTCTTAATCCGGATACTGGAAAGTCTGGATTCATCCAGGTTTTGAAAAAATGTCGAATGTCTGATGTGTCTCCAATTGATGACAGGCAAGGAACTTCGATGAAAGATAATTTACAGGTTATTTCCATCAATAGAAAAGAATTCCGGTCGGCTGACAAAGTTGCGAAGAAAGGAATTGCCCTGTTTCTGTTGCTGACAGCCCTTTTTTTCTTTGTATCATCTTTGAATGCGGCAGAGGAGGAAGTTGAGGAAATTAAGGTAATTAGAGAAGGACCTCCTCCACTGGAAGATCCTCAATATTTGGATCTTGGTACTTTCGTAGTAAATATGCCAGGAGACAAATATTTTCTTAAAAGCAGCATCCAGTTGGCTTTTGAAAATTCTGCCGCAAAAGAATGGTTGCTGACAAGACTTCCAATAGCAAAAGATCTTATAATCACTCATCTCAATTCAATTACAGTTGAACAGTTTGATGACACTAAAAGACGGGCGGTCATAAAAAATGATTTGCAAATCCGCCTGAATTCGTTGTTTCCCAATAAGGCTGTTTGGGAGGATTCTGTTCCAATACGAAGAATACTATTTTTGGAATTTTACCGACAATAGCATAAATAAGATTGCAAAAAGTAAAATAAGCCTGAAATCTGATATAAGTTTTATCAAATGATGTTTTTGGTTGTAGAATTTCCTTTAAACTTTTAGCCTGAAACATAAACAATTAAACCAGTATTTTTAACTATTGATCAATGGCAGAAGAAGAATCTTTTGAAAACCTGGATGACCTGGACTGGTCAGATGTAGAAAGTGAACTAAAAGCTAACAGAGACCAGATCCTCTCTGAAGCGAAATCTGCAGACAGCGCTGGTCAAAAAGAAGGGGATAATGGAGATGAATCCGGAAAAGAAAATGGTGAAGGTAGCACGTCAAAGACTCTTCAATCGTCGGGTGATATTGACATCAATTTTCTGTTTGATGTACAGCTTTCCATTGTTGTAGAAGTTGGACGTGTTCAAATGCTTATCAGCGACCTGTTGGAACTGGATGAAGAGTCTATAATCGAATTGGACAGTCTTGTAGGACAACCTTTGGATATCCGCGCCAACGATTTGCTGGTTGCACGCGGGGAAGTTATTGTAGTCAACGAAAAATTTGCTGTACGGATCACGGATATCATCAGTCCGGACAATCGCTTTGCAGCACTCTGAGGAAAAAAAGCATGAGTTTCGCAAAGCCAACTTGGCTAAAAGCAGGAATTGCGCTGGCGCTTTTGTCAAATTGGATTTTAGTTGCTGCCGCATCAGAAGTGCGTACTCTGAAAAACATTGAGGTTGTTTCCATTGGAAGTACAGAGCAGGTTCGCCTGGAGTTCGATGGTAAATTTTCTGGAGAACCACTAATAAATTTTGAATCAGGTTCAATGAGCCTGCGATTTAGTTCTACACACATTGATCCTGCACTCCCCCTGCTGACTGCTGCAAAAGACAATACTTTAATCAAGGCAGTTCGTGCTGTTGAATTTCCTGATACACATTTTGTCCATCTGGAAATTTTACTCCAGTCTCCACGGACACTACTGGATCATCCAAAAATTACCCACTCCGGAAACTACATAATCCTTGGTTTTCCCAACAATTTTTCTGCCACACCCGCACTTTCAAGTACAAACGTCCTGACAAAAGAAATTGAAAAACGTGTAAAAGCCGACCAGTCTTTCCCCTCTACTTTTTCCAAAGAATCTACAGATGAACAACCCTCATTTCTGGCAGATGGTCTTCTTCCTACACCAGAACAAGATTGGGGTTCAACAATGCTGACACTGGTTTTGTCTCTGTTATTCGTTTTATTTCTCATTTATTTGATAGCTTTTATATATAAACGTTTTTTCAGTAGTCGATTTTCCTCAATGCAGGGTAATGTACGCATTCGTCAGGTTTCAAGCCATCATGTTGGACCAAAGCAGAAAATTATAGTTTTCGAAATGAATGAAAGAAAGTTCGCCTGCGGTGTAACACCTGCATCCATCAATTTGATCGCAGAATTACACGACGAAACAGATCCGGAAATTATCCATTCGATTCAGACTGATGAAAATGCTAAAGATTTTAATATTGATCAGACAGGTGAATCTTCTGAAATAGATCCGGAGCAACCCTTTGAGCAAACTAAAACGAATGTACCAAATAACAAGAATAGTAAAGATAACTTTGATACTTCAATTGAATTAGAAGGCCTGGAAAAAGACATTTTACTTAAATCTAATGTTGAAAACCGCAATAGCCTGGAAGAGTCAAACAATCATAAGAACGAATTAAAATCAACAATCAAAACTCATTTTTCAAAAATTCCGACAAAAACTAAAATTATGCCTCATGGGAATCCTGTGATGCAGCACTTTGCAAGCAAACTTTCAGAACGTCTAAAATTCTTAAAACCCATCAAATAGAGTCCATGCTGTATTTTCAATTCGAAACTCAATTAACTGAAAACATGGAACAAGTTGCAACGTCGAGCTCAGGCTTCAGAAAATCTTTTTATTTATGTAAAAGTATAAAGTTTTCAATTCTCAGCCTGCTGTTGCTGTCTGTTTTTTGTGTAGGAATGCCGCTTTATGCACAATCGCCAATTCCAGGCATCAACATTTCCATTGACACTGCAAGTTCACCCCAACAGGTAGCAACTACATTGCAGATCGTCTTTTTACTGACGATTCTAACTATGGCACCGGCTATTTTAATCATGACAACTTCATTCACAAGATTTGTGATTGTGTTGTCATTTTTAAGACAAGCTATTGGAACTCCGCAGGCTCCATCAAATCAAATCGTGGTCGGCCTTGCACTGTTTCTTTCTTTGTTTGTGATGATGCCGGTCTGGGAAGAAGTCAACGAAGTTGCCCTTTCACCGTATCTGGAAGAAACTATTTCCCAGGAAGAATTTATGGATCGTGCCACTTTACCAATTAAACGATTCATGGGAAATTTTACACGTGAAAAAGATTTGGCTCTTTTTGTTCGAATTGCTAAAATAGAACGACCAAAAAACATCGAAGATATTCCAATTTGGGTTATGATTCCTGCGTTCGTAATTAGTGAACTAAAAGCCGCATTTCAAATTGGTTTTTTGCTATATGTTCCATTTCTTGTGATCGACATGGTTATTGCTTCAATTCTGATGGCAATGGGTATGATGATGATGCCGCCAGTGATGATTTCTTTACCGTTCAAACTGATGCTTTTTGTTCTTGTAGACGGCTGGCACTTGATTCTTGGTTCTATGGTCAAAAGTTTTATGGAAATTTAATTCTTAAACAACTAAGTGAGTTTTTATGACAGAAGCCCTAGTTGTTTCAATTATGATTGAAGCCATGCGAATGGCAACTCTTCTCGCTGCGCCCATGCTGATTGGAGCATTGGTAGTAGGTTTACTTGTTTCTATCTTCCAGGCAGTAACGCAGATACAGGAACAAACATTAGCAATCATCCCAAAAATGGCGGCAATGATGGCTGTATTGGCTATCCTGTTCCCATGGCTACTCACGCAGGCTACTACCTACATGGAAGGTATTTTTTCCAACCTCCCCAAATTCATTGGCGGCTAAAAGTCTTTCAAATAATCCCTCTCTCTATTCATTTTAAATTCACAAAAATGCAAATCAAGTAATTTCTGGCTAGACCATCTAGTACTGATATTGGATAATATTTGTTGAACAAAACAAAAAACTGCTTTTATTGATTAATATTGACTGTTTCGAAAAAAAGTTTGAAATTCAACCAGCACCTAAATCAGTAATCCAGAAATGGAAATGGAAAAAGAATAATCTAGAGACTGTTTCGGTGCTGGTTCATTTCGACCGTAGGGAGATGTCTTAATGATATTAGTGTGGTCACATATACAAGATTCCTCTCTTCACTCAAAATGATATGGTTTAAGGACTTTATACGGCTGCATCAATATTTTTCAATAAATAAAATTCATTGACTACAAACTAATATCAATAAAAAGCATTTATGATTCAATCTCCTGATTCTGAATTTGAAAACGAAAATGATAGTCAAGAGGAAGTAATTGAAGTACAGGAAAACATTATAGAAGCACTTCCTGAAGACAAATCACTTGTCGTTAGCGAAGATGTTTTTCCTGATTCCCTGCTAATAGTACCCCTTTACGATCGTCCTTTATTCCCTAAAATGATGCTTCCGGTAATAATTTCTGAAGAAAAATTGGAAAAAGTTTTACTGAAGGAATTAAAGGGCCCCCTCCGCTATGTTGGGTTGGTTTACAGCTATGAACCTGATGATGATTCTCACACTAATGAACCTGGTATTACAGAAAAATTATCGAAGGTAGGAGCCGTAGGAAAGATTGTGCAGGCCTCAAAACATGGTAACGACCCGATGCACATTATTGTACAGGTTATGGATCGCTTTGAGATCATTGATATTGCTTCTGAAGATCCTATAATCAGGGCAAAAGTGGAATATATACCGGAAACTGGTGAAGAAAAGTCGGAAGATGAACTAAAAGCCTTTTCCGTTTCCATCATTAATCTCATCAAAGAACTGGTACAACTAAACCCCTTGTTTAAAGAAGAACTCGGACTTTTGATGGGACGCATCAATCTCAAAGATCCGGCGACACTTGCTGATTTTGCTGCATCGATGACTACTGCATCCGGTAAACAATTACAGGAAATTCTTGAAACAAAAAACATAAAAATACGAATCGAAAAAGCATTGTACTTGCTTAGGCACGAACTGGAAGTAGCAAAACTTCAGGTAAAAATTTCACAGCGGGTAGAGGACCGAATGTCTCAGCAGCAGCGTGAATTTTTCCTGCGTGAACAACTCAAGGAAATTAAGAAAGAACTGGGAATCACCAAGGAAGGTTCTGAAAGTGAAACAGATAAATATGAAGCACGTATAAAAAAGCTTAAACTCTCTGAAGAGGCAGAAGAACGTATAGATGAGGAGCTTGAAAAATTACGATTAATTGAACCTGCTTCACCAGAATATAACGTGACACGAACATATCTGGACTGGCTGACAATTTTACCATGGGGCATCTACAGTAAAGATTTTTTTAATATTCAACGCGCAGCTCGAATTCTCAATCGTGATCATTATGGCCTTAAAGATGTCAAAGATAGAATTTTGGAATTGATATCTGTAGGAATCATCAATGGTGATTTGGCAGGCTCAATTGTTTTGCTGGTTGGACCTCCTGGTACTGGGAAAACTTCTGTAGGACAGTCGATTGCCAGGGCTTTGGGACGCAAATTTTTTCGTTTTTCTCTGGGTGGAATGCGTGATGAAGCAGAAATAAAAGGTCATCGTCGCACATACATTGGTGCACTTCCAGGCAAATTTATTAATGCAATCAAAACCTGCAAAACTGCCAATCCGGTAATTATGCTGGATGAAATAGACAAAATTGGTGCAAGTTTTCATGGCGACCCTGCTTCTGCTTTGCTGGAAGTTTTAGATCCTGAACAGAACAAAGACTTTTTGGACCACTATCTGGATGTGCGTTTTGATCTTTCAAAAGTACTTTTTATTTGTACTGCAAACCAAACTGACACAATTCCACCGGCACTGCTCGACAGGATGGAAGTCATCCGGCTTTCCGGTTACATCCTTGAAGAAAAACTGGAAATTGCACGAAAACATCTGTTACCTAAACAATTAAAAATACACGGACTCAAAAAAAACCAGTTTTCACTACCCAAACCAGTATTGCGAGAAATCATTGATGGCTATGCCCGTGAAGCTGGAGTACGAAGTTTAGAAAATAATCTTAAAAAATTACTGAGAAAAACTGCAAGAAAATTTGTAGAAGAGGAGATTGATCAAGTTAAAATTTCCAAAGACGATCTTCCGGATATGTTAGGACGAAAAGCCTTTGCAGAAGAATCGCGCTACAAAAAACCTAAAATTGGAGTAATAACAGGGTTGGCCTATACCAGCGTCGGTGGTGCCACTTTGTTCATTGAAGCCTCCAATGTTGAAGCCAAAAATCCTGGATTTAAACAAACCGGACAACTAGGAGACGTGATGGTAGAATCAACGGAAATTGCTTATACTTTCATCCGCTCCCTTGGCAGTAATGACGAAAGAATAAAGAATTTCTTTGCACAAAATTTTGTTCACCTGCATGTACCAGCCGGTGCCACACCAAAAGACGGTCCATCCGCAGGAATTACAATGGCCTGCGCACTTCAATCACTGGTTGCACAGGAAGCAATTATTCCGAATCTTGCGATGACAGGAGAGTTGACGCTCACAGGCTTAGTCATGCCAATAGGCGGAGTCAAAGAAAAAACTATTGCAGCAAAGCGGGCAGGTATAACTCAATTAATTTTTCCTGCTGAAAATAAAAAAGATTTTGAAGATTTAGATGATAGCATCATTGGAAACATCACTCCATATTTTGTAAAAACTTTTACGGAAGTTCTGCCAATTTGCTTTCCAAATCTGAAAGGTACTAAGAAACATAAATTCCCTAAAACTTAATTATTGACTAAGAGCTTTGTTTGCTTCCCTTTTCCGGGCACCACAAAGAAAATAAGAACGCTCTTGTAAAGAAAAATACTCCATTTATCAGCAATTTTCTGGTTGAATACAATAATCTGAGACTTCATGCATCCTTCTTTTTTTAACCCTGAATTGTTTTCTTTACTGGGGTTACTTTTGGTGTCAGGTGCATTTGCCGGGTTACTGGCCGGACTGTTTGGAGTAGGTGGAGGAATAATTTTAGTTCCGGCTTTATTCTACGTATTTGATGAGTTGGGTTATTCTTCGGAACTCACAACCCACCTGGCAGTTGGAACTACGTTGGGGATAATCGTTCCAACTTCAATTTCATCGGCCTGGTCTTACTATAAAAGAGGTTCCGGAAACATAGTTATGTTTCGTAAGTTAGCACTACCTGTGGCTGGCGGTGCGTTAATTGGTTCATTACTGGCGGGAAATCTTAGTGGTTCTGTACTAAAAGCCATTTTTGCAGTGCTTGCCCTGGTTATTACGTTAAACCTTTTTCAAAAGAAGCAGTTCGTTCTTGGCACCAAACTACCTGCAAAACTTAAAGTGTGGAGTGTTGTTGGATTAATCGGCCTATTTTCAGCAATGATGGGTATTGGCGGCGGAGTTTTTTTTACTTCTTATTTGACTGCTTACAGCTTACCCATGCTAAGTGCTGTAGGAACATCTGCAAGTTTAGGGTTGATGATATCCATTCCTGGAGTAATTGGATATATCTTCAGTGGATGGAACAGTATAAGCCTTCCTCCTTTAAGCTATGGTTACTTCAGTTTAGCAGGATTTTTGTGCATAATTCCAATGACCATGGTCATGGTACCACAAGGAGCAAAACTGGCTCACAGCTTGGATAAAGAAAAACTCAAACGCTGGTTTGCAATTTTTCTGCTGCTGATGTCCTTGCGAATGCTTTACAAAATATACTACTGATGCATTTATGTCTATGAAGAATTCCAGATCAAAACCTTTCGTGATAGGAATCAGCGGTGGTTCTGGTTCAGGAAAATCAACAATTATAAATGAGATTGTAGAACGCTTAGGTTCGGAGAAAATAGCTGTACTACACCATGATGCATATTATCGGCACAGGCCTGAATTATCATTTGAAGAGCGTACCATAATTAATTTTGATCATCCGGATTCATTGGAAACAAAACTTTTAATGAAACATCTGGTACAACTGATTTCCGGGGAAAAAGTTGAAGTTCCTATTTATGATTTCGCACAGCATTTGCGGAATTCCAAGACAAAAAAAATATCCCCCTGCCAGATATTGATTGTAGATGGAATCCTGGTTCTGAATGATTCTCAACTCTGCGAATTAATGGATTTAAAAGTCTTTGTTGATGTACCTTCAGACTTAAGATTCATCAGGAGGTTGGATCGTGATATCAACGAGCGGGGACGTTCTGTCACATCAGTAACCGAACAATATCTTGTTACCGTTCGTCCTATGCACGAAAAATTTGTTGAACCCAGCAAGCAAAACGCTGATATCCTTATCCCAGGAGGCGGACACAATCTGCAAGCTGTCAGGGTTTTGTCTGCACTTTTGCAAACACTTCCTGCAAATTAAAGTTTCAGTTCCGCAAAAACAGTTCTCATCACCGCAATTCAAATTCCTTTTCAAGTATTTGAAGAACTTCATTTCGCTGCTTAGAACGGGCATAATCAGCAGCCGTTTTTTTATTAAAATCAACTACAAGTGCATCACCGCCTTTATTGAGCAGTAAACCTACTGAACCTGTTCTTCCTCTTCCTGCAGCCAGCATTAGAGCTGTTTGACCATTATTATTCTGCATATTAACACTTGCTCCTCGTTTTAACAGTTCCCAAATAACCTGCAAATTGCCCCTCTCAGCTGCCCACATTAGTGCTGTCCAGCCTTCGTTAGTGCGTGAATTCAGATTTGCCCTTGATTCCAAAAACATTTTTACCAGCCGTAAATTACCGTAATATGCAGCCCACATTAACGGTGAAAAATTACCTTTATCCGGATCAGCACCATGTTCCAGTAATACTTTTACAATGGCCTCATTTTTCATTGAAGAAGCCCAAACCAGTGGAGTGTCTTCAAGTCCATCTGAAGTGTCAACATTCGCCCCATATTCTGCCAGCAGCTTTACCAGTTCAGTATTTTGCTGTTTGACCGCATGCATCAAAGGTGTATATCCATTGAGATCCTTCAGTTCCAAATCAACACCTTCATCAATAAATCTTTCAACTTCAGCTAAATTTTCTTTTTTTACCGCCTGGATAAAGGAACTCTCCGGTGTTGTCTGCATTAAAGAACTTTGTGCCACTTCACTTTTTTCAAACAAAAATGATTTATTGTCGGACAATAAGACTTCATAAATTTTGCCGGATTGATACTCCGGCCAGAGTAAAATCAATAACGTGATAGCCACGCTGGTAAAACTAAAAAACAGGATCCAACCTAACAAAAGCCAGCGTGAATAATTTTCATTAACTACTTCCCGAAATGTATTTTCTGCTTCTTCCTGCTTTTCATTCTGACCAGATTTCCGTTGGTTGTCCGCTTTATTTTGATCTTCCTCAGTCTCAACAATTAGATCCTGATTGGTGTAATCTTTGCGTCTTTTGGAAAAGAAAGGGTTTGAGAAACGAGAAAAATATTTTGGCTTTATCCTGAATGGAACTTTTTCTTGTTGCTGCTGTTCAAGAAGTTGGGGTCTGCCTTCGGAAATCGACAATAGAATTCCTGGATCAATCTGAGAACTTCCGGAAATAGTAATGGGTATATTTTGCAGTCGTACGTGCCTGATAACTAATCCCAGGAGTTCCTGTGTATCATGGCTTATGACTTGCAGATTGTTTAAATCCAGATTAATCTTCTCCGAATTACTTGAAGAAATACTTTTTTCAAGTGCATGCATTGCCGGCTTGATATCTACATGCCTCAACTCATCAACGACTTTCAAAGTCGCAATTTGATTTTTTTCAGTGAAAACAATTCGATTTAGCATTTTACTTAGTCAATGATGGCAGGAAGGTTGCAGAATGTTTCACAGGTATCTATAATTGTTTTCTCCTGTAGAATCAGCAAAAAACACACCAAGTTTTTGACAATTTTCAAAAGAAATATTTTATGCGTAAATTGCTGTTGGTGCTATTCGTTACCGTCCTTAGTTTGAACACGGTACTTGCAGAAGAGGATGCTCCGGTTTTTTGGAAAGATCGACAGATCTCCCAGTTGGAGCAAGTCACTCCAAGTTTACTGGACTCTGTGAAAAGCATGCAGTCCAAAATAAGTTCAGTTGCAATTTCAAGTATTTCCTATGGAGATGCCCTGCCGAGTAGTTTTCGCAAAGTAGCTACTGCGCGTTTACAACAATCACTCACAAGTTTAATCAAGCTGAAAATTAGCATCTGTGAGCCGTGCAGTCAAATCCGTACAGACATTTCAGGTAGCTTTCTCAAAATTAGCCGGGGAATTGCTGATGACAAATTTCGCAGAGAAACTGCAAAAGAATTAAATGTTAAAGGATTTCTCGATATTGCGGTCTTTACTAGTGAAGGTGACCAACTATCCATTTCACTTAACGTTTATGAAGCAAAAAATGGAGAAATAGTTTACTCTAAAATCGTGACCGGTAGTCCTCCCAAAAGCGGCTCATACATACATGCGTACTACGGCAAGATGACAGTTCCAATCACTTACACCAGTACTTCAACAGGCAGCAGCACTTCCGTTGATCACCAGGCCAGAGTCATAGGCGGAGAAAAAATGGTCCGACTTACAAATGACTGGAGTTTTACAGGCGGCGGCGCTTTTTTAAGTGATGACAACTCAAACTTGACTGAGAAATATGAAAAAGCAATCACTGGGTTTTTGATTGACGGTACAATCAGCTATGACGTTTTCAACTTTGGCGGCGAACAAGTAGCAATGTCTATAATAGCAGGTTTGGGTATGATGACTGTAACGCCTTTTAGCAATCCACCATATTTCAATACAGGCTTTAGCTTATCTGTTGCAGAACAATTGACGCTCAATTACCATTATCTTGTAATGCTGACGACTGATGAAAGTGCTACAGCTTCGGGTGCATCAATTATATCAATTGGATGGAAATTCAAATGATAGCCAAGTTTACAATCTCATTTAATTGTTGGCTGTAAAAGTTAATTTTAATTATGATTTTCAAAGACATACGCAGTGTCATGAAACTATCTTCCATTTCCAGATCAGTAAGATTATTTGTATTAAATTGTTTGGCTGGTCTATTTTTATTGACGGTTCTAAACGGCTGCTCTTTTACAGAAGAATCTGTTGAACCTGAAGTAGAACTTCCCGTAAAGAAAAAAGTACTGTTCAATCAAAGTACAAAGGGTGGTACAAACTCAGTTACAGTCATTGAAGAAACGCAAGGCAACAAACGCACTCTACGGGTTGTTTTACAGCGTGGTGATCTCAAATCCAATTTGATCCATCCAATCGACAGTCCAAATTTTGTAATTGCAGTACCTTTACAGGATACAACCAGTAAACGTTTGAGTCTAAGAACGGCTTCTTTTGAACAAAGTCTCAAAATAAATGTTGATCAATTGTTGTCTCGTTACCTTTCTCCGGAACGTTTTAACGTTTCTGTAATAATTAATTGGGACAAAAAATTGTTGCAGGAAGTGCAACTGAAAAACTTACCACTTGATTCCGATGCTTCAAAAGCTGATACAAATGATGATGAAGTAGAAGGTGAATCCGGGCTCTCTGAAAGTGTAAAGCGAAACCATGAGCTGAAGGAAGCCCTAAAATCGGTTCAAGTCAGTGTTTTGCTGGACAATACTTTGCCTGAGACGCAGGAATTATTTTTAAAGAAACTTATTCCTGCACAGGAGTTTTTCTTTGCAGACCGTGGAGATACCGTTTCAGTGGAGCGTACTTCTTTCCCAAAACCGTTTTCTGACAGCATTGCGCCTTATGAAGAACAGATTGTAAACAGAAAACTGAATGAGCTCTTATTGAAATATGTCGCCAAAACTGATTTTGTTGTGAATGTAAAATTTTCTTTGATTGAAAATTCAGAAAACAAAAATGCTGCTCCTACATCCAGCAATATCAAAATGGCAATAAATATACTTCTCGACGATACTGTGTTGCCAACAGTAGATACTTTCCTTAAAGAAGCTGTTCCTCTGGCAATAAATTTTGATGCGGAAAGAGGCGATTCTCTGAAAATTATCCGCAAAAGGTTTCCGGAACGTTCCGTTGATTCTATTTCGCCTGAACAACGCACTGCACTTAAAGATTATCGATTAAAGATTCTTGAAGCTTTCCAAACAGGAGATTACGTTTCAGGTTTGGAATGGGCGGAAAAAGGTTTGAAAGTCGCAGTTAAAAGAGCAGACAAAATATTTATCTTAAAAATGAAAGGTTCCTTGCATTTCCTCCTGGAAGAAAAAGAGGAAGCATTGGAAATGTGGCGGCATGTACAACGTTTAGATCCAAAAGATAAAGAAGTTCGTCAAATGCTGAATAACCTGGAGTAAGGAATGAGAAAAAACACAATTTCAGGTGACCTTGCATCACTTTTTAGCTTACTGATTATTTGTTTTCTGACGTTTTATTTTGGCGAAAATGCATCTGCAAAAGAGACGTCTGATGGTAAGGATGAATCACAAGTAGAGGATCCATCTCCGGAAAAGGCAGAAGAGGCAGCAGAAAAAAAACAATCCCTTGAAGAGCTACTTGCTGTTCCATTTAAGCTGATCAAGGAAGAACAAGATGAAGATTTAGGACAAGGCGGGAAAAATAAGGACAATAAAAGCAAAAGCAATAACGGTGAAGTAAAACTTCCTCCACCTCCGGAACAAAGAAAAGTTGAACGGGATCTAGAAAAAAAGATAGATATTATTTTTCGCGAGGTACTTCCTAAGGATTACGTAGGAGTAACGGTTAGTATTCGTTATATTCTGGAAACCGTTCCTGTCACTAAAGTGAATAAAAGTATTTCTAAAGTCAAGCTTCCAGGATTTGAAAATAATGTCTGGGTACCAACACAGTCTAAAAAAATAATTGGGATAGTTAATCAAGTAAGACCATACACTACAATATTTGCTGTCGTCAATACTCCGGTTTCTTTGTTCAATGTGGAAGTCATACGACAAATATTGGACGAACGAATCAGGTTCCTGAATTTAACCGGCAGAGACGTTCTAAGAATGGTGCATGTCCCGTTTACAACACCCGCTCAATCTTCAGTAAATACTCTTGATAACGCTGCCGCAGAACTGGCCAAAAAGGAGGATGGAGATGAGAAAGTAGGGGAAGATGAAAAAGTAGACGGTGAAGAAAAGGAAGAGAGAATAGAAGATAAAGAGCTAAAAGAGGATAAAGATGGAGGGGAAACAGATGATAAAAAGCCGGATGCAGGTGAGGGAGAACTTGAGCTGGCAGAGCAGAAAAAAGACAATGAAACACTTGAAGATAAGCCGGAAGCTATATTGGAACCTGATCCAGAACCCCGCCGGATAGACCAAAAGACTCGGGTTGAAACAGCACGTTATTTGTTACAGGTTAGAAAAGCATATTTGAAGGAAGATTATGATGCTGCTATTACTGCTCTTAGAAGAGCAATTGAACTTAATCCCTTCTCCTCACAAGCTTTTGCTATGCTGGGTTCAGTTTACTATCGTCTCGGATGGAATAGAATGGCAATAGAAAATTGGCAGCACTCGCTTGAACTTGATCCAACAAATGAAGGTCTGAAAAAATATCTCATGCGTTTGTCAAGGTAACAATGAATACAAAAATATTTTCAAGGATACAGAAGCGCAAATTCATGGGACTGAAAAGGATTTTTCAATCTATTTTAGTATCCTCAATAATTTTATTTTTTCTCAACCCAGCCTTAACCCTTGAAGCACAGGAACGCGTCAAGTCGCTAAGTGTCCGGCAGTTTGAAATTGAAGAAGCAATCCGCAATGGTCTCAAATATTACCTGGATACTAAGGATTACGTACTGCGGGTAAAACTGTTTGGAGAGGAACGTTCCATCGGTAGTATAGCAAACGAGGCGCTTCCAGGATTCGGACAACTCAATGATCCTGTAGGTTCAGGTGCTAAATACTGGGAAATCACACGGATGCGTGTAGATTTGGTGATGCACAAAGAAGTTTCACCTTCAGTAAACACTTACATCGGTGAAATTGTACCTATCCTCAGTGGACTTGATTATGAGCGTGGAGACGAACTGATTTTTGTACCAATTTTGCCTAGTGATCCATTTCCTGAGCAGGTTGGTGATCCTTCTTCAGCAGGTTTACCGGATCCAATGGCGAAAGCCCTCCCGGAAGATGACCCAAAAGATATAGAAGTTGCATTGCAGAGTGGTGAACCGTCTGAAGAACAAGATGGAGAATCACTGGATGAAGAACCGTTTTGGCTGAGAATGAGCGACATTGAAAAAATTCTTGCCGGAATGTTGTTGTTTCTTATTCTTTTGTTTTTCTGGGTTCTCTGGAAACTAAGAAAATTCAAAGCAATCTCAACCGAACAAGAAGGTTTTCCTGCCCTGATGGCGCCTCAATCTGAAACGCCTCAATTACCTTCGTCTCCTAATCAAGGTTTTGTTTCAATTGCGGATACTAATGCTAAACTCCTAAATGGTCATGAAAACCAGTTAAATGATGCTGTCCTAATCGCAGACAACGAGCGACTCATTCAAGAAATTATTAAACAGATGATTGGTCGTGATGACTGGAAACAAGAATTAGTCCAAGAAATGTCTCGGGACAAACAATCGATGGACATGCTGACCCAGTTGATCGCTTCTCTGGGAATGAGTACATCAAGAAAACTTTTCTCAGGTACTATACCTCAAAATACTTATTTGGATCTGGAAAAATTAGCGGAAGAAGCTAGTTCTTCACCTGAAGAAGAGAATGAGATGTTAAAGGACATACAGAAATTTTTTCTTACCAAACAGTTAACTGATCCCGAAAAAAATAAATCAAATCCATTCAGTTTCATGGATCAGCTTAGTACATCACAAATCGGTTTTTTGGTTAAAGACGAACCTGCAAAAATAAAAGCCTTTATATTTGGGCGTTTGGAAAGTGATGAGGCTGCTGAATTATTACGTGATTTATCCAAAGACGAGCGTACAAAAGTGGCATTGGAATTGGGGAAACTCCACGAACTTCCCCTTGAACTGGTGGAGAAGATTGGCTACAACCTTGCAGAAAAAGCCAGACATGTGCCTGATGATGGTACAGTTGGAGTTGATGGAATAAAATTCATTGCAGATGTCCTTGGTGATTTGGACAATACAACCAGGCAGGAACTGATTAACGGCTTGCGTACTTCAGACATAAAACTCAGCGAGAACATTGAAAGTCATTGCTTTATTTTTGAGTCAATACCAGTTGTTCCAAAAGATATATTGCTGGAAGTTGTGCGAAAATTACAACCTGATGATGTGATAACTGCAATTTCTGGTACTACCTCAAAAATCAAGGAAGCAGCAATCATGTGTTTCCCTGAAAAAAGCCGTCCTGCCCTCGTTTCTTCACTAAAAACGAAATCACCGGATTCAGACGAAGTCCGTGCAGCCCGCAAGTTGTTTGTACAATCTATGCGGGATATGTCTGATGCCGGCCGGTTGAACCTACAGGAAGTCAATACAAAGTTTACTCAAGAAAGCAGTCAAACTGAATCTGCGGAACAATAATTAACATCTTAGGAAACTGGAAGATTTGCTCCCGGGGCCTGGTTATATTCAATATATTTTGCACTTGCTGAAAAATAATACTTTTCAAAGATATCAATAAGTAATTATTCAATTGATGAAGTAAACTGCATGGTGTTTCCTGAAAAAGCACGAAAGCCCTGTACTTCTGTCGTTTGAGTCCATTATTCAACAAATAAACCTCACGAGAACAATAATTTTGCTTCTTTCGATTCTTGCCATTTGACATTCCGGGCGAAGCGCTGCATAGATCCGGAATCCAGGGAAAATTTTTCAAATCTTGTACTCAAACTTAACGACGATTTGGATCCTGGATCAAGTCCGGGATGACAAAAGAAAAACTTTTTCAGCAAGCACTAATTAGTTTTAGTCTTCGGAATTAGGGACAAAACCATTTCCGGAGTAATCGTGGTTAAACAGCGCAAATAGTCCGGATTACGGCATTTCCCGCGGCCATCACGGGAACATGGGCGGCAACCCAGTACTTCCTCTGTTTCCAGCATTTTACTTTCTTCCAAAAATGGAGCATAGCCAAACTCTCTCACAGTTGCTCCAAACAAAACAATAACAGGGGTACGCATCGACTCCGCCAGGTGACCAACAGAAGTGTCGTTAGTAACAACAATGCTGGCTTGCCTAAGCAATTCAGCAGTTTCAAGTGGAGAAAACCGGCCTGCTACGCTTTGTACCTTCCCTGAAAATTCTTTTTCCAGTTGAATAGTTTCTTTTTCACCTGTACCCCCGACCAGTACTACAGACCAACCTTGCTCAAGCAAACTTGAAATCACTTCATTAAAATAAACCAGTGGCCAGCATTTCAGAGGATAGGATGCAGACGGACCTATAGCAACAAACCGTTTGGGAAGAAAGTTGTTTTTTTTTAGAAATTCCTGAATTAGTAAAACAGCACTTTTGTCCGGAAATAGTTCAGTCCGGTTATTCAATTCCAACTTTGTGTGTTCCTGTAAAGGACGAAGCAGGTGCTGACGTTGAGATGGTGTTTTTTTGAGAAAATTTAGTTTCCAACGAATGAGTAAATCACGTTTCCAACTGCGCTTGTTGATGGACCAAACTTGCGGATATTTAAAAAGCCCGAATCCAGAGAGATTCCAGACAATCCAAATACTTCTCAAAGAACGGTGAGCATCGTAAATCAGGTCATATCTTTCCCTCCGCAATTTTTGTATCAAGGTTTTCAGCAGAACACCGGATCCATTTCTACTGTACCTGATGACTTGATCAATGTGAGGGTTGTTATCAAGGACAGTGCCTTGTCTTGATGAAGTCAGCAATGTAATTCCTGAATCAGGATAAATACGCTTCAATTCTCGAAATATTGGTGAAGTCAGCACCAAATCACCCAGTGCACTAAAACGAATTACCAGAATTTTCCGGGGATTATTCATTAACCTTTAGTAATTGAGTGAAAATTTCATGGTGTTTGCATCACACTTGTTTTGAATATAAGAACGTCAAATCCACTACTAATCATTACAATACAATGAATGTAAACCAAACAAAATCTGCAATTCCGCTAAATTTTACTGAAAAAGGTAATGGAACTCTTTCTTCTGTATCAGGAAGCCAAAGACTTTCATTTGAAAATATTCGCAGTATTCGTCAACATTTTGAACAAGGAACTATACCTATGCGCTTTGCCTTAGGAGACAATCAACATCAAACTTTGATAGTTGCAATGTACGAAGGTACCGAAAAATTACTAAATCAGGATGTATCTGAATTTGCTGTACTCGAATATCTGGAAGGACTTAAACTGACAGCCAAAGAATTGCGCCAACAGGGAATTTCCGGGGAACAATTCAGAACATCTCTGCTTGAACATTCTGCGTCAACTGTCCGAGACTTGGTAAGCTCTTCCTGATTTATCAGGTTCCGCTCACTGCCATTTTGTCAATTTTAAAAGATGGTGTGAGAATTGAGCTTCTTTCATCAACTTCACTGCCAATCATTTTCAAATTATTCAACATTTCAGTAAAAGTACCTGCAATAGTAAATTCACTTACCGGCTCAGCCAATTTTCCTTCACGAATCCAAATTCCCTGTGCCCCCCTAGAGAAATCTCCTGTAACAATATTTGCTCCCTGACCTGACATAAAGGTCAAATACAATCCGTTTTTGACGCTTGCAATCAATTCCTCTTCCGGATAATCACCAAGATTAAGAATCAGGTTGGAAATTCCTCCAGAGTGACCGTTGGAAGTCATTCCAAGTTTATTTGCAGAATATGTAGAGAGCATATAATTTTTCAGTACACCATTTTCTATCAAAACTAAAGGTTTGGCCTCAACTCCTTCACTGTCAAAGTGACGACTCCCAAGTTTTCCTGGAAGTAAAGGATTATCTATCAGGTTTATTTTAGAATCTGCAATAGATTCATTTAGCCGATTCAAGAGGAAGGATTGCTTGCGAAAAAGATTTTCGCCCATTAATGCAGAGGCTATTTTACCCAGAAAACTTTGAGCCATTTCCGAACTAAAAACTACAGGGACTTCCTGGCTTGCCGGTTTGACTGCACCAAGTTTGCGTAAGGTTCTATGACAGGCTTTTTCTACAATTTCCCGGGAGGAAGTCAGATTCTTGTGAAAACGAGCTGCACTGTACCAACCGTCCGTTTGTTTACGTCCAATGTTAGTTGAGTCACCGGCTCCATCAGAAGTTGATTTTGCATCATCTGCAACCATCGAAACTCCAAGACTATAAATAGTTTTTGTCTCGCCTTCAAGAAAGCCGTTGGAATCCGCATGAACCATGTGAGAAATACTGTCGGAATAAAATGATTGCTCTGTTCTTAACCTTCTATCAGAGTTCAGAGTCAACTGTTCCAAATCGAGTGGAATTTGCACTTTTTCTTCAGAGCTCAACTTGTTAAAATCCGGATCAAGAAATTCCAGATTACCCGGTGCACGTCCTTGTAACGCAGGGTCAGGAAGGCTGTAAAACTCATCTTCACCCATAAAAGGGAGTGCATCCATAGTTGTACGGATTAAAGGGCCCAGTGTCTCAATTCGCAGATCATTTGAAGAAACAGTAGATCTGCGTTTGTTTTTTGAAACTGTGAGATGAACCCCGGATGAACCTGATTCCTGAAGTGATTCAATTTTTTCCTCACGTACATCAACCTGAAAAGACGTTGAGTTGGCAAGTGAAACTGATGCTTGTTCTGCTCCATATTGTTTAGCCAAATCAATAATTTCTTTAGTAATAGATTTATATTTTTCTAACATATCGTGAGTTTGTCTGCTTATCGTGCCAGTGAATCTTCAGTCAGATTTTTCAAATTTAGAGACCTGTTCCTGAGTCAAAAATAATAAATGTTGTCTTGATTTATGCTAACGAAACATTGCTTAATATTTATCAGCTATTTTTCCTAAACACAATCGGCTCCCATAGTTTAACTGGATAAAATAGGGGATTCCTAATCCCTAGCTCCGTGTTCGAGTCACGGTGGGAGCACCAAATTAAATCAGTAAGTTATAAGGAATTATATAATCTATGTTTTTGCTATGGTGTCCATATAGGTGTCTACCGTTCCGGATTTTCCTCCATTTTCGTCTAACCATTTCATACCCTTTATTTCTTCTTCTGTAACTAAATTATATCGTTGGAAGGCAATATCCGTTTTGTGTCCCGAGGCCTGCTTGATGGTATAGTGATCATTCCCTGCAAGACGAAGGTTGTTGATTGCGCAATGCCTAAGATCATGGAAAGTAAAGTCAACTATTCCAGCAGCTTCTAAAGCCTTATTGTACGCTTTTCT
>Ga0208700_1000145_pt1 | contig 26317 bp, 22 predicted proteins | sample DeeseametaMP2016_FD_184179 | JGI IMG/M metagenome (GOLD analysis project Ga0208700, IMG submission 184179) | Marine microbial communities from the Deep Pacific Ocean - MP2016 (SPAdes) | ecosystem: Environmental > Aquatic > Marine > Oceanic | place: East of Hawaii, North Pacific Ocean | collected... | reverse complement strand
ACTATTCCAATTACACCTGGGTGCCAGCCATATTCAGCCAGAACAATGGCCCGATCGCGGGAGAGATCCGATTCTGCATTGGCTTTTAGCAAGGCCTTATTTACAACTTTTTCTTGAATATCCTGACGACGGCGGTTCTCTTGATCAAGTTTGCTAGCGAGATCAGCTGCCAAAGACTTATTTTTCGTGGTTAGTAGCTCAACAGACCTGTTCGCATCGCCCAGCCGACCAGCAGCATTTATTTTGGGCGACACACCAAATACAAGATTACCAACAGTTATATCCCGGTCTAATAAACCGGATGTTTTCAAGAGTGCCCTCAAACCTGGACGAGGATCATCATTTAATAATTCTAAACCCTTGGATACAATCACACGATTTTCATCTAATATGGGTACCATATCGGCGGAAGTACCTAAAGTAGCCAAATCCAGCAAAGACAATAAATCTTTCAATGGCCGGTTTAATTTTTTACCAATTCCACAAGCTAACTTAAACGCGACTCCGGCTCCGCAAAGTCCCTTGAATGGGTAATCACAATCAGATTGATTTGGATTTAGTATTGCTACTGCAGCAGGCAGCCTATTATCTGGAATATGGTGATCAGTGATGATTACATCTATACTCTTTTCACGGGCATAAGCAATCTGTTCAAAAGCATTAATTCCACAATCACAGGTAATGATCAGATCAATGTCCTGCTCAGCCGCAAAATCGATACCTTTGCTTGACAGACCGTACCCTTCATGCTCCCGGTGCGGTATATAGGTATTTACAATCCCACCGAAATCAGTCAGTGATAAATACAGTATCGATGCTGCGGTTGTGCCATCAACATCATAATCTCCAAAGACCATAATAGGTCGACCGCTTTGAATGTTCGTCAATATTCTTGCAACTGCTTGATCCATATTCTTCATAATAAACGGATTATGTAACTGGCCTACTGCCGGCTCAAAAAAATCCCGCGATGCGGCTAATGATGTTATACCGCGGTTGGCCAGGGTAACAGCAATAGCAGCTGAAGTATCAAACTCAGTCTGCAGTTTTTCTACAAGTTCTTTATCTGGCTCTTGGAATACCCAACGCATGTAAACCTATATAATTGGCCGAAAAGAAAATAATCTGAAATACAATAAATCTGAGGTATAAAAATTGGCAGTCTGAGAAGATCTATAAGCCGAGTCCTGTCTCCCACTGATAATTCAGGGGTCAGTGGTCATTCATCTGGGACAATCGTCACCAATCGCCTCAAGCGAACTACCCGCTTCTCATAATGATGCGAACAACATCTGGAAGCTTATTCGATCTTGCACCAGGTGGGGTTTACAAGCTCTCCCGGTTGCCCGAGAGACTGGTGGTCTCTTACACCACCCTTTCAGCCTTACTTGTGATTTGCGCTAGCAAATCCATCAGCGGTTTACTTTCTGTTGCACTTTCCATATCCTTGTGGATTCCTCCTGTTAGGAGGCACCTTGTCCTGCGGTGCTCGGACTTTCCTCTCTGAAATTCAGAGTAACCACTCGATCAACTCAGACTGTCAAAAAGCCGCGAAGATTAAAGGACTTAATCGGAAAAACCAAGGACGAAATGTTTACAGGTAATATACTGGTTATCTATTTATCGAAATAAAGGAAGCGACTGCAAATATCGCAATTATATAGCAAAGTTTTTTTCCGAATAACGGACACACTTTGGATAGGCACTACAGATCCACATCCACTACAGGAATGCCCATTGAGATTCACTACTGCAAGACCATCCCGGGCATCTCTAATGCGCATATATCTACCTAACACAGATGGATCAATATGTATTGATTTTTCTTCTCGCTCTTTTTCCAACTCAGATTTTTTATCCGCCGACTCAGCAATTAGATCCTCGAGTCTACCTCTGCGTGTGCTCAGATCCTCACTTAGCGACTCAAGATTCTCTTCTTTTTCCTGAAGATCATTCTGCAATGTTTCTTTTTCTTCTTCCAATTCAAGATCTTCAAGTTCAACTTCATCCATTTCTTGCTTGAGGTATTCTATTTCCTGAGTCAGAGCATCGTACTGCTTATTGGATGTGACTAGAGATAACTGATCTTTCAGTTTATCGATTTTTTGTTTTATTTCAGCCATACGGTGCTCGGCTTTATTTAATGCCAGTTTAATTTCCTTTAAACGATTTTTGCCCTTATCCACCGCGTTAATCAGCGACTCTTCCTCCTGGCGCAATTTGTCAACCTTTCTGGGTAAATCACCTAATAGTTCATTTAAATCCTGCAGTTGCGTGTCCACAGCCTGAAGTTCCACTAACTGGGAAACCTCAATCATATACTATCTTTCCATATAAAAATAAAAATGCACCTGAAAAGGTGCCTTCGCTTTGTTTATAGTTAAGACTTACAATACTACGAATAAATCGAGGCATGTTAGCCATGAATTAAAAATCGATTTTTTGGACTGTGTTGGCCCATAACGGCGCTGAATTTACATTAAACACATCATACATAAAAGCACAGTACTACATCCTGATTTATTCTTGATTATAATGGGCTTTTTTGTCGTTTAACGTCCTCAATTATACTTAAGTACCGCATGTGATAAATTTTTAGAACTCATCAAAGAACCTTATATTCCGCGCGAAATAACTTTATGGTACAAACTTTAAATTCATGAAACAGAATTATGATTACAATAATTAAAAATATCATCCTCATACTGGGTATTTTATTTCCTACGCTGCAGGCAGAGGATAATTTCATTCAGCTCCCAATGGATATTGCTGAGACTACATTTGATGATGCTATACCACTGCCGAAAGAAGTGTTTGGTCATAGTATTGGAGAGCAGCACACAAGGACAGATCAAATTATTGATTACTTTGAAGCAGTAGCTGCTACCAGCGACAGGGTCATTTTCAATGAGTATGGCCGCACGCACGAAGGCCGGCGATTGATCCATGCCATTGTAACCAGTGCTGACAACCAGAAAATACTGGGTGAAATTCAGGCCAATAACCAAAAACTTTCATCTGATCCGAAAAAAGTATCCAATAAGAAAATCAAAAAGATGCCCGTTGTCGCTTATTTTGGCTATTCCATACATGGTGACGAAGCCAGTGGTGGTGAAGCAGCTATGTTATTATTATACCATCTCAGTGCTGGTTCCAGTATTGCTATAAGAAATTATCTTGAAAATATTGTATTAATTATTGACCCAATGTTGAACCCGGACGGGCGTGATCGTTTTGCTAACTGGGCTAATGGTAACCGTGGCCATGTACCAACAATTGATTTGAATGATCGGGAACATAACCAGCCCTGGCCTGGGGGAAGAACGAACCATTATCTGTATGATCTGAATCGGGATTGGCTGCCGGCAACTCAACCCGAGTCCCAAGGTAGATTAAAATTATATTATAACTGGCGACCACAAGTGGTGGTGGACTTCCATGAAATGGGTAAAGACAGAACATATTTTTTTCAACCCGGTATTCCTAGCCGTAATAACCCCAATACACCTGAAAATGTATTCAATCTCACCAACAAACTTGCGACTTACCATGCCGAAGCGCTGAACAATATTGGCGTATTGTATTATTCTAAGGAACGTTTTGATGATTTCTACTATGGAAAAGGATCCACTTTCCCAGATGTAACTGGTGCGGTTGGTATCTTGTTTGAGCAGGCATCATCCAGAGGCCTAGCAACATCTACGACCAGCGGCGAACTTTCCTACACATTTTCTATAAAAAACCATTTTAACGCATCGCTGGGGACTTTGGAAGGAATGTGGGAAATGCGGGATGAATTTCTAGAGCACCAGCGAGATTTTTATCGCGATGCCAGTAAAGCAGCAATTCAATTCCCGATCAAGGCCTATTTGATAAGTACTGAGTATAAAAAAACCCAGGTAAGGTTATTGCTCAATAATCTGGCGCAACACCAGGTCAAATTTCATTCATTGAAAAAACCATATGCTGCAAACAATATGAAATTTGAACCGGGTAAGGCAGTGCTGGTCCCTGTGGACCAGCCACAGTCACGTTTTATTAAAGCAATCATGGAAAAGGTCACTTCCTTTAATGATTCGTTATTCTATGATGTATCAGCGTGGTCATTACCTCTAGCTGCGGGTGTGGATTATATCGAACTGAAACAAAACCCCAGTGCCATCATTGGTGATGAGCTGCCTGATGGATACTTTACTGCTGGGGCAAAGATCGGTGGTAGAGCGACCTACGCTTACATTATGGAATGGGGCGATTATTATGCGCCGAGAGCACTTTATCGCATCCTGGATCTAGGAATAGTCCCGCGCTTGGCACTGAAACCATTCACTATAACGATTAATGGCCAGCCGGTAAACTTTAAACGGGGTTCAATAATCATACCGCTGGTCCAACGTGATAAAACATTAAACATCTCAAATGATGACGTCCACGAAGTGGTACGCACTATTGCGGCAAAGGATTTTGTGAATATATATGCCGTAAACACTGGACTGGCGGATGATGGCCCTGACCTTGGCGGTCTCCATGCTGTTCTGGAAAAACCGAAAGTTGCTCTGCTTGCTGGTAAGGGGACAAACGCTTACAGCGTAGGTCAGGTCTGGCACTTATTGAATGAAAGAATGCACATTCCTGTATCATTAATCAACACAGACCAAATCAACAGAACCCTCTTGGATAAATACAATGTCCTGGTCATGACAGATGGATGTTTTGGGCCCATCGATTCAACAGATGTTAAAACCATCAAATCCTGGATCAGCAGGGGCGGCTGTCTTATCACAACCAGTAGTGGATCAAACTGGGCAATAAAAAATGAAATTGTAAAAGAAGAGATCAAGGATTCAAAAAAGGACACCTTAGACATCGCCTATGAAAAGGTTCGGACTACCAGTGGGGCACAACAAATCGGCGGATCGATCTTTGAACTGGCACTGGATACAACTCATCCACTTGCTTTTGGCTATAAAAAAATGATACCGGTTTTTCGAAACAATGAATATTTATATGAACTATCTATAGCAGATGCAGCTAATGTAGGCCGCTATACGGAAGCACCACTTTTAAGTGGTTACATATCTGATAAATTACTGGCAGAAATGAAAAACACCGGAGCAATTATTGCCCGCAAGGTCAAGGGTGGCCGTGTTGTTTTGTTTGCTGATAATCCGCACTTCCGGGCATTTTGGTACGGTACAGATGGTTTATTTTTAAACGCGGTATTTTTCGGACGGTCGTTTTAGCAGATCCTGCCCGATCTAGATAAAGTTATTTAAACGAATCTACCTTCCTGTAGGCCACAATCACAGCCAACTCCCCTGCCTTGCCGGACTTGGAGTTGCCGTGTTCCATACCCAGAACGCCTTTATACCCTTTACCGTGAATATGTTTAAACACATTCATATAATTGATCTCTCCGGTAGTTGGTTCTTTTCTGCCTGGATTATCACCAATCTGGAAATAAGCGATCTCGTCCCATGATTTGTCAATGTTTGGGATAATATTGCCTTCTGTTATTTGCTGATGATAAATATCAAAAAGGATCTTACAGGAAGGGCTATCTACTGCTCTACAGATCTCGTAGGCCTGTGGTATCTCACTAAGGAATTGTCCGGCATGGTTTGCCCACCAGTTCAACGGTTCCAGGACCATCACCAATCCATGTGGTTCAAGTATAGCGCTGGCCCGCCGTAATGCTTCCACAACATTCGCGGTCTGATAACCCATTTCCTGGCCCAGATCCACATGGCCGGGGACTACGGTCATCCATTTGGCATTGACCCGTTTTGCCACTTCAACAGATTCCCTAATATGATCGACAAACTCATTTCGAAGATCTTTATCCCCACTGGCCAGATTGGGTTTGTTCCAGTAGATCTTGTGGGCAACAAAAACACCCATGGTCATATCCAGTTGACTCATTTTTTTTGGCAATACGTTTTTGGTCAAAAAGAGAACGGTCTTTCATACCATTATCTTCTAATGACCGAAATCCTTGATCATACATGAATTGGATCTGGTCAATCAGGTCTTTACCGCTGTGATGCGTGAACATCCCAAAATGGGGAGCATAAAGCAGTTTGAAAGGAGCGTCCTTTTTTGTTTTCTGGTTCAACGAATTGGCCCAGAGAAGACTTCCTGCAAAGGGCAGCGAAGATGTTATAAGTCCTGTTTTAATGAATTGTCTGCGTCTCATGGTTTCATCCTCACAAGTTAAATAAACCTGGTCACGCCAGGTACGGGCACTGGGTAATTTCCTTCCTCATCCGGCAATACAGGCGCTGTATCTTTGAATGAGCTTAGGTTTTCAGGTACAAGTTTTAAATTTGATGCCAGGGCCTCTGCCCACGTGATTTCCTGACCTGAATAGCTTGCCATTCGGCCCAGGATTGCAGTCATAGTACTATTGGCCCCTCTATCAAAATCAGTAAAGCGGTGTTCACCAGCTTTTATTGCTGCAAAAAGTTCATTATGTTCCTGCTGGTACGGATTAATATCGTTCTCACCCACATGATTATAGATATCTCTACCACGCTTCGATTGAATAACTCCATAGTTGCCGCTATGTACATGCACACTCCCTCTGGATCCCTGGAAGACTTCATCGACACGATTCAGACACCCTGGTTGGTGGCGGCATTGACTGGCAACCACCTGTCCATCCGGGTAAGTAAACTCCACAAAATGATGGTCAAATATTTGACCATAATCAGGTCCTTTCCGTACTTCGCGGCCGCCCATACCCTGGGCAGATACGGGGGGTGCCCCGATGAACCAGTTGGCTACATCTATATTGTGAATATGCTGCTCCACAATATGATCACCGCATAGCCAATTAAAATAATACCAGTTACGCATTTGGTATTCCAACTCAGTCTGCTGCGGTTCCCGCGGTTTTACCCAAACGCCAGCACCGTTCCAGTAAACCTGTCCGGAAATGATGTCACCAATAGATCTTCTATCCAGACGTTTCTTTACTTCACGATAGGAACGCTGATAATGTCGTTGCAGGCCAACCACTACATTCAGTTTTTTCCTGGCAGCGATTTTTCCGGTTTCCAGCACTTTTTTTATGCCAACGATATCCGTAGCTACGGGTTTTTCCATGAATACTTGTTTATCCTTGTTGATGGCGTGGGCAAAATGCTGCGGTCTAAAGCCAGGCGGTGTTGTAAGAATGACCATATCTGCCATGGCAATAGCTTTCTTGTAGGCATCAAAGCCAATGAAAACGGCATCTTCAGTAACGGCCAATTGCTCGGAATCACTATATTTTTCGGCTAAGCTGAGCAGACACTGCTGGGCTCGGTCCGCAAAAACATCAGCCACAGCTACCAAGCGTACATCACGATCGGCAGCAATTGCCTGACCTGCCGCACCTGTGCCGCGACCGCCACATCCAACCAGTGCTACCTTTATTTCACCCGCAAATGAAACATATTTTTTGGTGGCTGCCGAGAGCTTGTTCAATACCAGGCCTGCAGCGGCAATTTTGGCGGAATGTCCTAAAAATGTTCTGCGATCAATTTGATTATTTTTTTGATTTTTCATAGCGCTTTAGTATTCCTTTATTGGTTCAATCCAAAATTTAGATAATTCACTTTGGGCAGGTAGAGCTCTAGGTCGCACGATACGAAATCCGATATGGACCGCATCTGTGTGCCACCATAAACTCTTTGGGGATTGGGGGTCCCTCTTTTTCCAGGATCTTTTTGAATAACCCCGCGCCGCAGAGCGCAGCCTGGCAGGTTCATCCTTGTATGATCCTCCGCGCACTACCCGCGGATATAACTCTTCACCCAGCTGGAAAGGATCAGTCACCAGATCAGTATGATCCCGATATCCATTGCGGTCATACCGATCGATTACCCATTCGGCAGCGTTGCCATGGATATCGTATAACCCCAGTGCATTCGGTTTTTTCAATCCCCCTTTCTGTAATTTACCGTTACTACTGCTCTTGTATCAGGCGTAGCTGGCTATTGATTTGCTAACTGCACCGAACGAAAAAGTGTCTTTTGAACCTGCCCGGCAGGCATATTCCCATTCTGCTTCAGTTGGCAGTCGATAATAATGCCCTGTTTTTGCGGTGAGCCATTTACAAAACTGTGAGGCAGCATACTGGGTAATATTGATGGCTGGATAGCCCGGTTTATTATAATTGATATAAGGCATAGTGGCGCCGGATATACCATCAATCTCAAGCGTTATCTCTCCTCGGTTTTCTGCAGGTGTATCTGCGTTACGGTAAACAAATAATTCATACACATCCCAGGGTATCTCCAATGTGCTTATCCAGAAATCACTCAAGCGCACAGCATGAACTGGTCCCTCGTCTTTTCCTCGTCCCGCTTCATCTTCAGGGCTACCCATATTAAACAATCCACCCGCCACGGGTACCATGGTAATGAGCTTATCTGTGCTAGCCAATACTTCATCATATGCTGTAAATAAGTTTTCACTTACAATATTGCCCTGTCCCAGAACAATACTGCTGATGAATAAAATAGTCAACAGCCTCAAAACGACCGCCCGGCTAGCTTGTACGAATCGTGAAAATCTAAAACAGCTTGGGAGTAAGCATACCACTCTGCTTTTTATATTCTACCCATTCTGGGTATCGAGACATGGAAGCCTCTTTCTGAAGTATATTGACCAGAAATACTCCGATCCATACCCAGGCCAAAATAGCCCAGGGAATCCAATGTTGGACAATCATAGCGTACGATGCATAGAGCATGATCTCTCCCAAATAATTTGGGTGGCGGATATATTTGAAGAGTCCTTCACGAATGAGTCCTTGATGGTACTTCAGTGTGAAATACTTCTGGCAGTCGGCAGTCATCATTATAACCACACCTAACGTGTGCACTGAGATGGCCGCGGTCAAGACAGTTAAACTGGCCATTTTCTGATCAGGGCCCAAGATCCCGGAAATTAGCAGATATGGAAAAACCCAGTAAAGCCCCAGTACTAACACAAACGCCATCAGTCCACCGCTAATGGTAACTTTTTTCTCCCAGCTTCTATCCGGAAATGCGAAATGTTTAAGCATCCAGCAAAAGCCATACATACCATGCAGAGCCAGATACACACAGGCGGCCAGAGAAAAGTTTTGATAATAATTCATTAATAATAGTATATAGAAAAAAGTGCCTGTCTTTTGAAAATTGATTACCCAGGCAAATTTCAATACCTGGGGTCCGCCTAGAAAACGCTCTGTCATAAAAGCGGTAAAACGGGCCCAATGTGACCAAATAGGTACATTTGCTTGTTGATCACTCATACTATCCCTCCTTTTATTGAATTACAACAGTCCTAATTTATGTAAATGTTTTGAATCATTCAGTTGAGATCTTCCTCCACAATAGTTTTTTGGGGATGGACCATGGGCACGAAACGCACCGGAATTATAGACCGTTCATCTATTTCTGATGCACTGACTTTGGTAATGACTTTCAGTTCCTGCCAGTATTTACCTACGGGGATTACAAGTTTTCCCCCAGCGCGCAATTGATCAATAAGCGCTGGTGGTACTTCGTCCGGCGCTGCCGTCACAATTATGCGGTCAAATGGTGCTTCATCAGGCCAGCCTTTGTATCCATCTCCCCAACGAACATGAACATTATTTATTCCCAATTCTGTCAGTACTTCCTGGGCACGCAAGGCCAGTGTTTTGACAATTTCTATCGTATATACTTCAGCCGCCAAGGGCGACAGTACAGCTGCCTGGTAGCCTGATCCTGTACCGATCTCCAGTACTTTTTCTGTACCGGACAGATCCAATAATTCAGTCATAAGCGCTACAATGTACGGCTGGGAAATTGTCTGGTCTTCACCAATAGGTAAAGGCCTGTCATTATAAGCATAGGGTACCATCTCAGGCGGCACGAACTTGTGGCGGGCTGTTTGGGTCAATACATCCAACACCCTAGCGTCTTTTACTCCACGTTCTGCGATCTGGGTTTGTACCATTTCCTGCGCAGCAGCCTGCCACCCAGAAGGGAAAATTTTATCCTTGTTGCTCTGTGCCTCAGTAGAGGGCAGAAGCAACAATAATATAAAAACCAAGTGTATAAATAATTTATCCGGAGCCATTATTACCAAGGACCGATTATTTTATTACTGCGTTGATCTCATCGATGAATTTATCTTGCAGATTTTGCATACCATCAATCCAGCCGTCATAATCGGATGCCTTATACTTGATATATTCCAGTACCTCTTTATGAGGGGTGACCAGAAACTGTTCATTTTCGACCGCCTCCAACACATCATCAGCGACCACCTCTGGTTCGATCATACCATCAATCCCGGCCACGCCGGCGCCCTGGGCCGTCATGCCTGTGCGGACAGCCTGGGGACACACACAAGAGACACCGATGCCCATTTTTCCGTAAGTAATCTTTAACCATTCCGCAAAACTTACAACAGCATGCTTGGTAACGGAATAGGTTACGGAACCCAGTTGGGCTAATAGTCCAGCCGCGGAGGCAGTAAATATCAGGTAGCCTGAACCGCGCTCCAGCATCTGGGGCAGTACATGGCGGACAACATAAATATGGGACATGAGATTGGTATCTAGCATTCTGTACCAATCCGTATTGGTAAGTTTCAAAAAATCCTCGTAAGCACCAATGCCTACATTGGAGCAAAAAATATCGATACCACCACAGTTGCCATTGCTTTCCTTGATCAGGTGGATAATATCTTCCTCATTCGTAACATCGGTAACGATACCTTTGCTCTTTATTTCAGCAGCAACAGCCTGGACACCCGCTTCATTAATATCAGATGCTATAACCGCTGCAGCACCTGCTGAATGGAAGGCAACTGCCAGTGCTTTGCCAATACCGCTGGCAGCACCGGTTATGACCACTCGTTTACCTTTTACTTCCATTGCAGTTCTTCGTGTTTAATGGTTTCAGATCCATTAATTACCACTCTAAATATACCTGCGCTTAAAGAATTAAAAAACTTCGCTGGGCGGGGGATCACAGGAATAAAACAGGACCGACAAAAATAATAAAACTTATCGGCGTTCAATCCCAGTCGCAAAAAGAACCACTTTTTCTCCGGGCGTTATCCACATCGCTTTCGTAAGTGCTTCATAAGCCGACCAAACCACGCCAATTTCTGCGCTGGCATCAATCCCTGTCTTTTGTCTGAAATTTTCAGTCTTGATTTCCAAGGATGCCTCCTGAGCCGTTACCGCAATTCCATTGGATTCTGATAATATTTCTAAAATCCAGTAACCGCCGAGAGGGCCTGGCACATTCAGGCCCAAGGCAACGGTATTACTTTTATTCCAAAACCTTGTCGCATCCTGCCGGGTTTGAAACGCCTCTACCACCGGTGCACACCCATCCGATTGGGCCGCCACCATCCGCGGCAAGGGACCTGAAATCCAGCCCATGCCCAACATTTCCTTAAACGCTTTCCACATACCGATCAAGCCAGTCCCGCCACCAGTGGGATAAATAATTACATCAGGCAGCGACCAACTTAGCTGTTCTGCAATTTCATAGCCCAGTGTCTTTTTACCTTCCACCCGAAATGGTTCTTTCAAGGTCGAAATATCAAACCAATCTTCATCCTTTTGATTGATCATCGTCTGGGTAGCTTCAGAAATTGTTTGACCACTCAGAATTAATTCGGATTTATAACGTTCCGTTTCATTTTTAAACGATTCCGGTATTGTTTCCGGCAAAAACACAAAACAATCAATCCCCGCCGCCTGGCAATAGGCAGAAGCGGATACGCCGGCATTGCCCGCGGAGGATAAACAAATTTTTTCAACGTTCTGAGTCTTGGCCAGCGTCACCGCCATAGCCATGCCTCTATCTTTAAAAGAGCCGGTTGGATTCACCGTTTCATTTTTAACATAAACGTTGTCTCCAATAGGAAGAAGTGGTGTCCAACCTTCTCCCAAAGATATTTTTTCTTTCGTACTGTTGGAAGGTAATACGCTGGTATAGCGCCATAGGCTTTCTTCTTCTGATTCGATCCGAATATCCCTGGGAACGCCCTCCCATTCATAATGAACCGATAGGGGCTTGCCGCATCCACAGAGCCACACCGGTGATGGCGGATTATGAATGATCTTTTGGCAGCAGGTACACTGGTAATGCAATTATAGGAATCTTTTTATAGGAAAAATGTACAGGGGATAAAATTACACCTCAAGGTTTACCCTTTGCGTATCCACCAATCCTAAATGTCTATAAAATAAAAACCTCGCTGGGGGGTTGATGGTAGACAAATTTATTTTTCAGCCTCAATTTCTACAGATTCAGGATCGATAACTTTAGGTTGGATTACTACGGTTTTTGCAAGCTTATCATGGAAGCCTTGTTTTTTCTTATCAAAAGCAACCCAAAAATATCCAAGACCAAATGGAATCAATGAAACGAAATATCCTAAATATCTAATGATCCATTGCTTGAGAGTTGGTTTACCACCAGTCTTTGCATCAACTATTGTAGCTTTAAATATCATTTTACCGGGTGTTGCTTGATAATATTTCCAAAGTAAAATGACAGCGATTGTAGGAAAAACATAATTTATAATTAAATCAAGTAAACCTTTCTCCATAGGTTCATTGTTGAAATACTCAATTCCATATGCCCAAATGAGAATGGGTAAGGTTACTAACATAATTAAAAAAATATCTACTAGGACAGCTACAGTTCTTTTCCAAAATCCCACGTATTTTAAATCGTTATCCATGATTTCGACTGCTGGTTATACCAATATTACACCACACCAGTCCCAAATGTCTATAAACAAAAAACCCCGCTCCATCTTCGCTACGCTACGCTGGACAGGTGGGCGAGGCTCTTGCTTAAAGCCTATCCCTTTGGGTGGAGGTAGGTGTTTAATACTCATTTAATCAGATATACTAAATTCTATACGAATCTTATCTATGTTTTTTGGTGGTGATGCACCATCAGAACCAGTTCGGAGTTCGAGTTCAACTTCATCTTCACCAACATAATTATTTTGTGCTTTATATTTATAAATTGCATTCCAATTTGTGGTAGAATTTCTTACAACTTCGCTGACTTCATAATGTGTTGCTTGCTTTGAAATAAATGCACCATCTTCATCGCCAGATATGCCAGTATGATTTTTATATATTTCTGAATTTAAAAGGTCAACATTGATTATAGTGATATTGTCGTCTGTTTGGTTCTCACAAGAAATCATTAATATTAGTATTGATAAAATACTCACAGTTTTAATTCGTTTCATTTTAACCCCCTTCACTTCAATAGTACCATCTTCTTGGTCTGCATAAACTCTCCAACATTGATCTGGTACAGGTATATCCCTGCACTCGCCGGTTTACCATAATCAGATTCACCGGCCAGGCGGCGATGAATCCAGCCGTTAGGGCAAACAGCATTACCATCCAGGCATTGTTATGAAAAACAACAACCAAATATGAAATTTTAGAGGTTATTATTATTTATTGAATAGATGGGATTCTTTACTAACCCATATCTTTTGACACCACATGTGTCCATACTCATCAACAGGTGGGTTTTCCCAATACAGTCAAAGATTGGAGATAATTTTTCACCCATTACAATTCCAGAACTTTACCAATAAACATGATCGTACCCAGATGATTTTCCCGAATAGCAAGTATAAAGGGCTTATCAGCAATAATAGCCAGTGGTGTGGAAGTTAATCCAATGCCCACGCTGGTTACGGCAGCAGCCACAGCACCCTCTTCATCCACAGTTAAGTATGTTTTATGCTTCACTTCGCTGATGAATAAATTGCCGTTATCAAGAGGCATAATACTTGAAAAATCTGCAGCATTCTGATCAAAGGCAACAGCCATACCCAGCGTTTTAAGAATATCATTCAGGGATTTATCCCACTCCAAGTCAAATCGGGGCAGGCCGATATACACTTCACCGGAATGGAGGTTGTTGATATAATGATTCCACTTATCCAGCGTCAGTGAATCGGCAAATGTATTGATATCCTCAGGGATAATGACCGTAAAGGAAAAGAGGGAATCGCCAAAGGGAATATCTGCAATATAGAGGTTCTCATCCCAATTATAATAGTATGGTATAGTAATCTCATGACCCATCAGTGGAACCGTTGTTTCAGTACCATCATAATTATGGAATGGTCTGTCTTGAGTATTCTCTTCATCAAAAGGAAATCTCCAGCCCCCTTTGAAGTATAGAGCATTGATTAGGTACATGATAATTTCATCGGGAATTTCCTGGAGAATAGTTTCAATAGCCCCGTTGGTTGCTGTATTTACCCAATCGTTAATCACATCTACTGCATTAGGGTTGTTGAAATCCAGTTCAGCCACTTCAGCGTTGAAGTAGGTTTGGTTTGTTTCAATAAAATCATCATAAACAGGTAAACCTTCTCTATACCAGATGGAATTGGCAATGGACATAATTACGTCAGGATCCATGGATGTAAGGAGTTCGATGGTTGTTTGGTAAGATGAGTTAATGTCTTCTTCTTCTATTCCAGTTAAGGCCAGGGTTTGACGCATGGCATCGTAAGTTTCATTCTCCGCTCCATTCAAGGTCATACCCAAAGCCATGGAAATAGATAATGGGGAAATAAACATATTGCTGTCAGGTTCTGTTTCATGGAGAGCGTTAAACACTTTCATTCCAAATACATTCCCGGAATGGACTAGTTCTCTTTCATTGGGAGTGGGTTCTCTTGGTGGCTGGTGCTCGGTAGTACCTTCTTCTTCAAATAAAGAACAGGACAAAAAGAAAACAGCCAAGACTATAAAAAATGTTAATCGTTGCATAATAAACTCCAGTTATTAATGATCAAACCAAAGTTACGTAGAAAAACTAAATAATCTGAATTTCTGACTATGCCGAGCCGCCAAACCCAGAAAATTCAGACATATCTATGCCGAAAGATTTAGTAGCCAGGTCCCACATAGATTGTTCTTCTAAATTAAATACAAAATCCTGGGTTGTATACACCTCCACCAAGACTTCCGCTGTTTCCATGAAAACGATGCTCAATCTTTCTACGATTAGTACCTGCTTGAAGGCATTATAGAAGGAATATCCATGCTTCAAAAGCGGCCTCATTCCGAGGATAATTCCGAAAACAAACCCCAGCGAAACTGCCAAGACAATGGAGGGCACTACCGCCAATCCGACGGCCATGGCGATCAGCATCCCGACAAGTTCTCCGAGGCCGCAGCCCATCAGACAGTGCAGTGTGGCTGAGGTGGCTAAACTTACATCTGAAATTTCATCGGTACCATGATGATGTCCACCATGGTTGTGATGGGGATGATCTTCTAGTTTGTGTTCTGCATTCATAATTTCAGTTTCCTATTTATTCTCCGCGATAAAGGTTTTTGCAGGTTAAAGAATTGACCAAAATTTTTCCTGATCCCTTCATATAAAGCCCTGTTGTACCGGCAGGTAAAGGAGGTTCGTGAGCATGAACCAACAACTGACCGTTTACATATCCTCTCAAATGACGACCGTCTCCGACAACGGAAAGGGACGTAATTTTAGATTCAACTGATTCAGATTCAAATGTGCGTTTTTCACCCTTGCTGCTGCGACCCATTGAAATATACCCTTTCTCAACAGCAAGATAATCATAAGTATCAGCATCTTGTAAATGGTGGATCAGTCTGAATTCACCATTAAAACTTGTGAAGTTAATTTCTATATCAACTTTAACATGATCCAATGCTGACCCAATTGAGAACAAAATCTCTTTATTGTCTAACTCTAATTGAAGGACAGCTTTTCCGGATTTATCTGCAACCAAATTCTCAAGTACATCTGTATTATTCCCAAGGTGCCAATCTGCCAATCCTTTTAATGGTTGTGAATGTTCGTTTGTGGGTTCCCATCGCCAAGATCCGTCATTTTGGATATTGAGTACAGCTTTTTTATGATTAATCTGTTCTACCTGTTCTTCTTTTGGACTTTCACGATTTTCTTGGACCCCGACACCAAAGCCATAGACCAAGCGGCCGCCTGCGTCTGCGGTAACCATTAATATTCCCAGCCCGACAACACCCAAAAAAGCAAGACCGCCATCCACCAGTTTGGAACGATCCCATTTTTGAACATGGACTACAATAATCAATCCGGTTAAAATCAGCCCATAAACTAACAGTACCCAAGCCCTATCAGCATGCGTAGATACAGCCACAAGTGCATCATCAGGAATGAGGACATGATCGGCCGCGGAACGCCCGGACAAATACGTCACCGCCAAACTGATACTTGTGAGAATGTAGCCAATGAGGACAAGCAGATCATATTTATCATCCTTGGCAAAAATCACTTTCCAGAGATGAAAACCCACGGCAACACAGAAAAGTGCGATAGGAAAATGAACCAAGAGGGGATGAATATTGGGCAGCCAGTTGAAGGGACTCATGGTAGAGGAAAGTTTCAGCCTCGGGTTATTAGAAATTTATCATCATTTTTTATTATTCTCAATCAGATTCATCCCACATTTTGGGCACCTTCCCTCAGCGGTTTGAGATACTTCCGGATGCATGGGACAAACGAATAGCGATTGGGGGTCCCTTTCCTTTGATGATTCCCGGTCTACTAACGAGGCAACGGTCCCCTGCGGGTTGGGATACCACTTCGGATCCGCACCCTCCGCCAGAATGTCGCGTACTTTTAAGATCGTGAACATACCACCCATGGCCACCGTTCCAAAAGGTCCCTCGCCGCCCATCATAGGTAGCGTGTTGGGTGGACCTGGCATATTCATTTCAGCCATTTCATGCATTCCTTTTTCGCCCATGGCCATATAATTCGGCAATATTTTCCTTATTTTTTCTTCCACACCATCCTGATTTACCCCCAGCACGTTGGGAATATCATGTCCCATGGCATTCATGGGATGGTGCCGGCGGTGGCAGTGGAGCGCCCAATCACCCGGATTGGCGATAAACTCGAAGTCCCTTGTCTGACCCGGAGCAACCAGAACAGTCGTTTCCGGCCATTGAGCAGACTCTGGTATATCCCCGCCATCCGTGGCAACCACTCTGAAAGAATGTCCGTGCAGATGGATAGGATGGGTCTCCTGGGCAACATTGGCGATCCGAATTCGAACACGCTCTCCTGTTTTCGCCACCAACGGTGCCGTTCCCGGAAAAGCGCGGCCGTTAAAGGTAAAAATATTGAAATCAGTCATCACACTTACGTTAGGCGTGCTCGTTCCCGGATCCACAAACCATTCATTCAGGAAAATAGCATAATCCCGATCAATTTGTTGTTTCCGCTGGCGGGGATGGATGATAAAAAACCCCATCGAGCCCAATCCAATCTGGGTCATTTCATCACCATGGGAATGATACATCTGAGTGCCATGCTGCTTAAGGTCAAATTCATATACGTAGGTTTCCCCTGGTTGAATTCCAGGCTGTGTAAGACCAAGGACACCATCCATACCGCTGGGAAGAATGACCCCATGCCAGTGGACTGCCGTAGGTTCCGGGAGCTTGTTTGTAACATAGAATCGTACTCTGTCTCCCTCTACTGCTTCAATTGTCGGGCCTGGTGTTTGACCGTTATACCCCCATGCATTTATGACCATACCAGGGGCCATTTCCCATTCAATTTCTTCGACGATCAGGTGATATTCCTTGACACCATCTACCATCTTCCACGGCAGGGTAGAACCATTAGGGGTGATGACAGGTGTAAAGGCTGGGGCCCTTGGTGGAGGTTGGCCAGACAACTGTCCGTTCGTCAAGATTAAAAACACTGAAAGGGCCAGTGCTATGGTCTTGCTAATTTGCCGCTTTTGTAATTGATTATTCATGGTCTTCTCCTTTGTAATGATATTTGTTATACAACCCATTCTGGTTCTGCAAACTTTCCTGAAAATCCTGATCCCCACCGGACAGAGGAAACTCCAAGCCACCACCAATAGCAAAATCCAGTTTAGATCGTTTTATCCAATAGAACTTTAAAGCATCTATGTAATTTCGGTGAGCATTGATTTCATCCTGTTTGGATTCCAACAGTGTATACACTCCCTGCAGCATGAAATTGTAGTGTTTTTGAGCCGATTCAACAATTTTCTGATGGTCTGGAATTATTGTTTGTTGAAAATATTCTACTGTTTCTCTGTTAACCACCATTTCCTTGTACAAAATCTCCACCTCTGTATGAATTTCCTGCCTGAGGGATTCCAATTGCTTTTGCTTTTGCCGCAGTTCAGTTCTATTTCTGGCTGCCCCTGCCTGCCCCTGGTCGAAAATGGGTACTGCCACCTTCAGTTCCGGACCCATCAACTGTCCCTGTTCCCGCTCCTGCCCAAAGCCTAATTCTACTTCCGCAATCTGACTGAATCGAGCCCAGGGCAGTGCCTCCTCCAGGCCCTTGATTTCAGCTTTTAATGCCTGGAGATCCATTCTATTCTCAGATGCTCTGGAGTGCAGCTCCGATAGCGCGGGTTCATTTTCGAAGAACTGGGGAAGGATTCCCTTGATCTCCCATGCTGATCCGGAGGTCAATCCCAATTTAAGGTTTAGTTCATCCTGCTCAATTTCAACCTGAATTTCATTCTGCATCAACTCTAGTTTGGCTTCATGATAGATCACCTGGTGACGGGAAAGATCTAGCACACTGATATTCCCGGCGTTGTATTGTCTTTTGGCCAATTCTTCTGCCGCTTCTACCGCTTCCAGGACAGACCGGCGCAATGCCAGCAGTTGTTTATTACCCTGGAGCGTATAGTAGGAACTACGAACTTCAGCAATCAATGAAAAGACTTCATACCCGACACGGTGCTTGACCACTTGATACTGCGTCTCCCCAAGTTTGATACGGAGCGGGCGGAGAAAAAATCCCAGAAAATCTTGTTCCACGCCCAGCTCGGTTTTTTCATCGCCCCCACCGGAAAGGATTTTGGCCTTTAACTTTGGATTGGTGAGCAATCCGGCCTGGGCCAGGTCCGCCTGGGCAATGCCCAATTCCTCCAGAGTGGCCTGGAGACCTGGATTGTTCAGCAAGGCTATCTGCACAGCTGAGCCAACGGTTAGGGTTTTCGCTAACAGGACAGCGATTGTATCTTGTACAGCCTGATTTTTATCTGCATCTTTGTCCAGCCGGTATTGAGTCTTTATCTGCATCTCTTCTTTAAAATCATTCCAGGCACCCAGCCGCGGTACGGCTGAACAACCCATCAAGAGCATCAGAAAAATGGCTGTGATTGGGAGCAGATAATTGCTTTTAATTTTTCTCATTCTATTTCTCATTGTTTCTAACAAAAATATCACCATCTTGACTTTCGATGAAATGAAGTGGCAGCTTAAATGTGATGCGCTTAGAGCGATGCCAAGTATAAACACCCTCCAGTCAGAAAGTCTGTTGAAAATAGCTAGAAAGAATATCTTGTTCATGGATGGTAAGATCAGAACCATAGCTTTCATAGCGAACCTGGAAGCCATAACCTCCGCTCCAGCGCGGTGCCATGTCCATGACCGGCTGGTGCGCAAAAACCAGCGCACTGATCAAACCAAACCGCTCACTTCTAGTACGACCTCATCTTTTAATATGGTAATGGTTTTGTCATCCAATTCTACGGTCTGTGCACTGACCATACCCAGCAGTGCGATGGGTAAAATAAATCTATGTATTATATTGCTATTCAAGATAATCTCCTTTCACTGGGTTACACCGCCCCTACCATGGGGAAGTATCAATGATTCAGGAGTTGTCTAGATCAGGAGGGGTAGATTCAGGGAGGCCATGGGCCCGGGATCATAATTCCCAAAGCAGGCAATGTAGTTCGTTTCGATCTTGAATATATCAAGGTCTGTAACAAATCGTTGGCTGATGCTATCAGAAGATTTTAGCTCGGACTTATGAAAGGGTCCTGACACGATCAGCACAAAGATCGATGACCCACAGTCCGACATTGTTGGACAGGCCACTTCTTGATCCATATCACAACAGGATGTTGCAAGGCCCGCACAGCAAGGCATATTGCATTCATCCAGATGGATGAGCGGTGCGGCAGTCACTCCTGCGAACAAAGTGATTAAGCCAACGGCTGTGATCTTCTTCAACATCTCTTTCTAACTTACGCTATAAACAAAAAAAGTTTCAATTATTTTACTTAATTAATTTGGCCAGTTCACCGGACCGGACCCCAGTGGCTGCGCCCTGCAGTTCAAATAGCACCATTTCCACACTCGTTTGCACCACCCCTTCGAGTAGCATGCGCTCCAGCCCTAAATGTCTATAACCAATAAACCCGCTAATGCTACACTGCGTTACGCTGGACAAGTGGGTGGGGCTTGATACTTAAGAGCTAGATTACCAGTATCCATTTGGCCCGCCGATGGGACAAGGAAAGCAAGAATTGCTGTTATCGCAGAGTCCTTTATTGAAGTCTGATAAGAAAGCATTTTGGAATTTTGGTCTATTAATGATGTAACATCCTTACAATTAATCTCGTCTGCCTCCTTGTTAGTAGTGGTTGTTGGTCTGTCAGCAGTACCTGAATATTTTTCCATATATTCAGAACATTCATTATCCTTTTTCATGAAGTACAGATATTCTCTATCGCTCATTTCATCAAGATATTTTTCCTTTATCTCAAGGTAGCGATTATCTTCACATGGGTTGATTTCTTGCGATGTGAGAATGTTTGTTATTAATAATATGATAAATGGTAAGGATAGTTTTTTCAGGTTAGTCTCCTTGGTTAATTCTTTTCTTTCTCATCTCTCGCCTTAATCTGACAGCAAAAACAGTCATATAAGGTGTGATCTAATAACCCGGTTTATGCGCATTTGAATAATTTATGGATTTAACCGCTTTTTTCAGATAGAAAGCCTGAATAATCTATAGAAAAAGGGGATAAAAAGGAAGGCCTCGGATGAGGCCTTCCTTTTTGCTTTAGGTGTATGGCCTATGCATTAAAAGTGAGAAAGAACTCGTACGGATGAGGGCGGAGCCGGACGCCGTCAACTTCGGTTTCCCGCTTAAAGCTGATCCAACTTTCCAGTACATCTTCTGTGAATACGCCTCCCTTCAGGAGAAAATCATGATTTTCTTCCAAGGCATTCAGAGAGCCCTCCAAGCTGCCCGGGATTTGATCGAGTTTTGACATCTCTTCATCAGAAAGTTCAAACAAGTCAATGTCTAGCGGTTCGCCCGGGTCATAGCCATTTTCAATTCCGTCCATACCTGCTAGGAGCATTGCTGAAAAAGCTATGTAAGGATTACAGGTAGGGTCAGGAGGTCTGAACTCAACACGCTTGGCTTTGGGATCAGGAAAGTAGACTGGGATCCTGCAGGTCGCGCTGCGGTTCCTGGCTGACATAGCTAGGATCGTGGGTACTTCACCAAAAAATTTTACCAGCTGCTTTCGTAAACACTGATTTTAATCCAGTACAGCACAAAATGTAGTTTTGTAATCAAAATGACCTTCAAAGCCCGCAACATGTTGCACCTATAGCCCTACCAATAACAAGAAATGCCCAATATGAATCATTTCGTGCCTACTTAGATTTGATGATATTCAATTTGCCGAAGCCCGACAATGTGAGCACTCCGATGCTGGTACTCAGATCGGATGAAGACCAAATCGTGTCTGTAAAGGAAACCGAAAGGACGGCGCGAGATTACGACGCTAATATTGAAATCTTCCATATTATTGGACATTTCATAGCCAATGATGTAGGTTGGGAGGTCGTGTTGTTTTTCTCTACCGATTTTTGGGGAAACCAATAAACCGGGGCACACGATGGCAGTATGAATCATATTCTTCACCAAACTGATCCTTAAGCCATTGCTCTTCAGCAAAGGGTGCAAGAATAAACCATAGAGAATATGGAATCCCAACAATCAGCGCGAGTGATGAATTGGTTGCCAGAACAATCACCGCTATTAATAAAACATGGGTTACATACTGGGGATTGCGTGTAAATCTATAAACACCCAAGGTGGTAAATTTTCCTTTGAGACCCAATGTTTGCTTAAAACTCAATTGGTACATTGCTGATATGCCGACAGGAAAAGCAATTAAGAACAAGATTCCAGCACTAATGAATCTTGGCAGATCACTAATTTCTAAAGAGCCATAATCGAGAATACCTAAAACGGGGATTCCCATCATAAAATATGTAAATGAAATCCAAGTAAACCAAAATTGCGAGGAAAACTTACCGGGAGGAGGCCAGATCTGGACGTTCTTCAAGTAAAGTGTAAGAATAAGTGCAATGATATTAAGCGTAATACCTAAACATAAAATGCTGAAATGGATCAGCACAACATCAATCATTAATCTAAAACAAGATCCACAATAAGTAATACATCAAAAATATCTATGACGCCATCATAATTCACATCAGCCCGGTTTAATTCATCTTCTTCCAACTCTGACAACCCCATGACAAACTGTATACTGAGCAATACATCCAATAGGTTATAATTACCGTCCCCATTCAAATCCCCCATTAAAATAGGAGTGATGGTAATTTGATACAGTTCGTTGGCATTGGCGCACACGAACCAGATTGCCCCTTCCGGGCTGACCTTCAAGCCCATGATTTCATTGCTTAATCCCGTTTCAATCCTGCCTAACTCGACAACCGGATCCTGTGTAATATCATAAACAATGATATCTCCATTGGCATAGTCACTGACCAAGAGCCTGTCTTCGTAAATGTCCAACCCTGTGGGATAAGTCAAGTCTGTATCAGCAACAATATTCAAGTCCGTTCCAGACATTCGCCAATAAAGCGCCAGCGGCTCACCATAGGGATTAAGATTCTGTGCGAATTGCCCGGAATTCGGATCCATTCTAAGTATTCGTTCATTACCGGTGTCAGCTATATATAACCAGCCTGAAACCGGATCGATTTCCATATGGCTGGATAAACCAGCAACCCGATCAACAGCAACATCAGAATGCATCCAGACACTACCATCGGAATGATCATCACCCCCCTCCTCATGAGGAGCTCCAAAATCATATTTACAGATGGCATTATGATAACCATCAAACAGCCAGTACACATTTCCACCTGCGCTAGCAATGCCTTCGCTGTATGGACTTTGGTGAATCATATCTATATGGCTGCCCAGCATGCCATCATTTTGATGAACCCGGGCATAGATTGATGTATCAGAATCCCACAGTGAAGAACCGGTAAAGTAGCCACCTTGGTCATTCGCATCCTGGCAGTCTAAAGTATTGGCGAAGGTACCGTTTTCGCTTATGGCGATGGCGCTAGCAGTATGCATGAAATGGCCTGACCATGAATCTTTACGATATTCTGCCCACTGGTTATCCTGCCCGGCATTGTAATACGTTACTGTACTGCCACCATGATTGCGTCCACCTATATTATTTTCATTTATAACCCAGAGTTCATTCTGCCTATCTGCATCTTTATGAAAATCCAGGTCTCGTGGTGTCCTCAGCCCGTCTTGTTGTGTACCTCTAAGTGTGGTCGTATTGTTGCCAATTAAAAAAGCATCGATGATATTTTGAGATTGTAAAAAGGATATATACAGAAAATTTATTAAACATATCGAGATGAAAGATGTTTTAGGTGATCTTGATTTTTTCATTTTCATCACTCTTAAAGTGTAATGTGTAATATAGGAATATAGACACCAGAACTCTTATACTAAAAGTGATCGATCAGAGATTCCCCGCCTGCCACCAATTTGACTCATGACTATTCTTGAAAGAAAGGCTGGCAGGAATCTGCCTAAACAAAAAACCTTGCTCCATCTGCACCGCGTTACGCTGGACAAGTGTGCGGGGCTTAATGTTGTACTAATTAAAGAATTTATTTCAACAGCACCATCTTCTTGGTCTGCAGGTATTCCCCAGCTTGTATCTGATATAGGTAAATACCAGCGCTTACTGCTTTACCGTAGTCATTCGTAGCGTCCCAGATTACTGACCTGTAACCAGCATCTTGGGTTTGGTTGACTAGGGTTTTTATCTGTCTACCAAGCATATCGTAGATGGTGATATTGACAAGACTGTTTTCTGGTAGGTCATACCGCAGTGTTGTTATTGGGTTAAAGGGATTAGGGTGGTTTTGCTCCAGTCGAAACGTCTCAGGCTTGAGCTCCGGGGAGTCTCCGGCTGAAACAGGAGCGACTTCCCAAAGCGGATCCGCGCTGTCAACCTCTGGCGTCTCGCCAAGAAAGCCATCATTTTCCGCTTGCGACAGATCGGCTACGACCTGTCCCATTCCCTCATCGAAGGGCCAATAGCCAACCAGCTCTGTTGAAAGCGGATCTATCCCGACGCTGAAGACATCCTCGATTTGCATGTCAGATAGGGCTACGTTCCACATGGCGGGTTCATCGATTAGTCCGGAAAAGAACCAGATTGGCGGCTCTACTCCGTCGGGGGGAGGACCAATCGATCCGAACGTACAGCCAATGGACAAGTCTTGGAAGTTGTTCGAAGAAGGCACACCCGTTCCCTCACAACCAGCCCGCTTTTCTCCGTCAATATACAGGGCCAAAACTCCTGTTGCGTCGCGGGTAACAGTCACGTGGTGCCAGGCGTCGTCAGCCACAAACATATTTCCTGTGACGGTGCACGTGCCCATGGGTGCACAGTTGTTCAACGGATAGCAGTAGTTCTGTTCGTTTGAGTCCTCGAGCATGACTTCAAGGGCGCCGGCTTGTGTGACATAGAGTTGCCAACTTAGGTTAAACGAGTTGTCGTCTTCTCCTCGAGCGATGATAGCTGCTCGCCCTGTGGGTTGTGCGAGCTTTATCCAGGCGCTTGCTGTGAAGACTTCAGTCGGGAACGATGCGTCATATGGAACCGTAACCCGATCGTCGGTGCCGTCGAAACGGAGTGAAGAAGCACTCCCCGGCCTTTCCGCCACCTGTTCGGCTGTCATGAGCTGTGCATTCCCATAGACCATGAGTGTGACCGCGACAGTCAGTAAGTAGGCTAGAGGTCGGGTCGAGGCGCCTAAACCGCCTTGCGAAAGAATGTCAGTCGTCGCCAAAAACTTTAATGATTTTGTCGTTATTATCATTGTAACCTGCATCTGTGATGAGTTGACCTCATTGACGCCGACAAATGTTTGATACTATCTAATTAGCACCATTTTTTGATAGGCCGTAAAGTCGTCGGTTGCAATCCGGTATATGTAAACTCCGGCACTCAGATTACGTGCCTCAAAACTCATGGAATGCTCACCGGCAGAAAATACCTCGTTTTCGACTACAGCAGCCACTTTTTGTCCTAACACATTATAAACCGTAAGCGTCACATTGGCGCTTCGAGGTAAACTAAACCGTATAGTCGTCGATGGATTGAAGGGATTTGGATAGTTTTGCTCCAGGGTGAAGTTTACCGCAATTGTTTGGCTGGGTTCTTCGATGCCTGTGGTCAGATCTACAACAATCCAATGTGTCATCATCCCGGCATCTTCGTGTTCCAGGATATGGCAGTGCGACATGTAGGGACTCTCGGGATCGGCATAATCTTCAAAGGATTTGATGATGCGAACTGTTTCCTGGGAATAAACAACGACCACATCTTTCCAACCCAGTTCATAATCATGCACGGGTCGAACGCCATTCGTTCTTGAGACCACTTGAAAAGAATTGCCGTGAATGTGAAAGGGATGCGCCATATTGGCTGTATTTTCAATGTCCCAAACCTCCAAAGCCCCTAAGTTAATGACATCATCAATTATGCTCGGATCAAACATTAACCCATTGATGGTAAAACCGTTGCCACTGCCTACAGGTGCTGCCAATACGAATATTCTTGGATTATTAACATTATCCGCTGTAACTGGGTCAACCCTGACAATTTCGGTTAGCTCTTGATTGAAGCTCGTAACTGCATTTGCAGTAGGGTTGCCTATATCAAATGTCATGATCTCAAAATCAGAAGTATCATAATCGTCCAGGAGTGGTGAAATCCAATAAATGTTACCTGAGAGTCCATTGGGATACGTATGGGAATCTATTTCTGAATTGAAAGCCATTAATTTTATTGTACTCCCGTTGGCATTGCTGAAATCAACCACTATTTCATAACGTTCCGCCGGGGACATATCTAACCGGATAACCGTAGAAACAGTATCTAATATGCCGCCATCTGAGCCAATTACAAAAAATGGGCGGTTATCGCTAAATCCCAATCTATAAGTCCGGGCATTAGAAGCGTTCAAAATTCTCAGTCGAATCATTTGAGCATGAGAATTGAGAGTAGGCGTTACTACGCCATTTACCATGATGGTATAACCTCTTCTTAAATTTGCCAGACCTGAACCCTGCGGGGGAACCGGCGCAAAATGACTACT
>Ga0208700_1000141_pt1 | contig 26668 bp, 25 predicted proteins | sample DeeseametaMP2016_FD_184179 | JGI IMG/M metagenome (GOLD analysis project Ga0208700, IMG submission 184179) | Marine microbial communities from the Deep Pacific Ocean - MP2016 (SPAdes) | ecosystem: Environmental > Aquatic > Marine > Oceanic | place: East of Hawaii, North Pacific Ocean | collected... | reverse complement strand
CCGGCCAGACGTGGCACACCGGGGTCCGTGGCACCGCATAGCGGCCGGCGAAGGTGTCCAGCTGCGCTTGGGACCCTGCGGGCAGCGCCGCCAGCAACGACTCGTAGTCGACGTTCTGCACCCACCCGTGCTCGACGAACCGGACGGCGGCCGCCTCGCCCGGTGGGACCGTCGACTCCTCTCCGGTGGCTGGGTTCGGCCGGGAGGACTCATCGGCCTGCGGTTCGGGCCAGGCCGAGCGTGCCTGCGCCAGGATCTCCTCGGTGACCCGACGCAGGATGTTCGAGACGTCCATCGAGTGCGCTGCGTGGTTGATGAAGGCCACGATCGAGAGGATCGAGGCGATCCCGAGCACCACCGCGAGCAGGATCGAGATGCTCGGCACCACGGCCTCCCCGCCCCCCTCCACCCCGGTCCGCACCGCACGCAGCACGACCAGGCAGTAGGTGAAGGTGCCGATCACCAGGCCCATCACCCGCTTGTTGAAGGGGTCGCGGAACATCCCGTGCACCACGCGAGGTGAGTACTGGCTCGAGGCCAACGAGATCAGCAGCAGACTCACCGAGAACGCGATGCCGGCGAAGGTGAGCGTCGCTCCTGCCACGGTCGTCAACACCGTCCGTGCGCTCTCCACGGTGGCGGTGAGGCGTTCGTCGATGCCGGTGACCAGCGCGTCGACGCCCAGCAGCACCTGACCGAGGATCGCGCCGAGGAGGACGCACAGCATCGGGACGAAGAACAGGCTGCTGCGCAGCCGGTCCCCCCAGGCCCTGACTCGTGACACCATCCGCATCGCCGCCCCGTCTGTCCGAGTCGGCACCGGGAGTGCCGACGACGTCGCCACCACCCATCCACAGGCAGGCGGGTGTGTCAATCGGTCCTCGGCCTCCGGGCGGCGCACCCGTGCCACCCTTGCGGTCGCTCGCAGCGATCGCCCACGATGCTCCGGTGGGCAACCCGAGCAGGATCTTCTTGTCGATCAGCGGCGCCTACCTCCTGCTGACCGGTCTCATCGGGTTCGCCGTGAGTGGGAGCTTCCCGACGAGAAGGGACGCGGTCGGAACCTCGCACGGACACATCTTCGGCGTCCTGGAGACCAACGGGTGGCACAACGCAGCAGCTCTGGCGCTCGCGGTGCCCTCCCTGCTCGTCGCCCTCCGGTGGCCGCGCTGGACACCGGGGGTGGCAGTCGCCTCCGGCCTGGCCAACACCGCGGTGTTCTTGCTGTTCGCCGTGTGGGGCGGGGCCACCTTCCTCGTCGCGTCGAACGACGCCGACCAGGTCGTGCACGCAACGACCGCGCTCGCGGGGACCGCCTGCGGCGGCTGGGACCTGTGGGTGGGTCGCAGGCCGTGGACCTAGTCGTCGACGGCGCAGCCGCGTCCGCTCAGAAGCCCGCCCCCTCGAGGAAGGCGATCCACTGGTTGGTGCGGTCGTCATCGGTCTCCGGGGCCGGGTCCACGACCAGGTCGTCGTCGACCTCGAAGCGCTGCAGGACGGTGATGACCCACTCGGTGTCGGAGGCGAGGTCCTCGACCTGGGCCAGTTCCTCGTCGCTCGGCCGCGGGTCGAACATCTCGGGGCGGTCGAAGATCGACACGTAGATCTCGGACAGGTCCGCGGTGTACTCCACCGACGACAGCGCGTCCTCCTCGTCCAGCTCGATCGTCACGTCCGCGGGCGTGGCCTCGTAGAAGTCGACGTAGAGGTCGGTCAGCTCGTCGACATCGATGCCCAGGTTGAGGGCGATGCCACCGGCGACGCTGCGGGACATCTGCTCGACGTCGCCACCCATGGCTGCCATGACCTCGGCGTACGACGCCGTGCCGGTGACCGTGCGACCGTCGCGCTCGACGTCCTCCAGCACGTCGGGCAGGTCGGTGGCCATCTGCCTCAGGTCGGTGACGCCCTGCCCCAGCATCAGCTCGACGATCTCCGGGTCGTCAGCGGCGACCCCGTCCAGGTCGAAGAACGAGACCCCCGGCTCGAAGGGCCCCAGGTCCGCGGAGGGGTCGGCCTCCTTGAGCACGGCGTAGTCGCGGGAGTCGAGGGTGATCCGCTGCGGGGTCACCCACATCTCGAAGCCGAGATCGGTCTCACCGCCCGCGACCGGTCCCAGCAGCGCGGAGAGGTCCATCGTGATGTGGCTCAGCTCTGGGCTCACCTCGGCCGTCGTCGTGGGGTTGTCCTCGTCGATCTCGGTCTCGGTGTCGACCCCCATGAGGGAGGAGGACAGGTCCTGCGCGGTGTAGGAGGACGTGCGGTAGCTGGTCGCCTCGCTCGCGGCGGCGAACGCGTCGTCGAGGACGAAGGTCTGTGCCTCCTCCTCCGGGCCGCCACCGCAACCGGTGGCGAGGGCGCAGGTCAGGAGCAGGCCGGCCGCGAGGCGACCCCGAGATGTCGTCATGCCGGCAAGGCTATGCGGACACGTCCTCCCGCGCGTCGCTGCGTCCACAGGCACGGCCGCAGCGCGTGCGATCGCCCCTGCTGGGCCGCGGAAGGAAGGCTGGCACCCCGAAAGACCCCAACGCCAGTGGACTCGCCGGGTCACCCGCGAACGGGCTGCACCGGCCCTACCCGCCGAGCGGCAAGGTCGCCGCGCCGGACGTTCCCTCGACAGTTGGCAGTTCGGTGACCTTTCAGTCGATGGCGCGATCAACGCCCGGTTGCCTGGTCCGGAGTGCACCTGGCACGGCATATGAGTCGCCGGTACTCCAGTCGCATCGATCTCGGCACGACCGGCCGCGATGCGGCAGGAGCGGACGTTACTGCGGTCGGGCTCGCACAAGGCCGGCGATATCGGCGGCAGCCGTACTGAGTGCTTCCCCTGCATCTAGGCGAAGCTCAACCTCGACCCGCCAACCGGATGTCGCTCACGTCTGTTCCGCTGTTGCACGCTTGTTGCGCGCAACCCGAAACAGAACAGCGTCTGACCTGCGTTACCGCAGGTCAGACGCTGTTTCGGTTCGGTCGGGCTGACAGGATTTGAACCTGCGACCCCCTGACCCCCAGTCAGGTGCGCTACCAAGCTGCGCCACAGCCCGAACGCCGCTCAGTCGGATCGCGACCTCGCGGCGCGTGAACACTACAACAGCGTGCTGCCGACCCCGGAATCGGGGCGAGACGTCAGCGCTTGCGCTTCTCCCGCGGACGCTGCTGCAGCACGATCGGGGTGCCGACGAAGCCGAACTCCTCGCGCAGCCGGCGCTCGATGAACCGCTCGTAGGCGGCGTCGAGCTTGCCGGAGGTGAACAGGATGAACGTCGGCGGCGCGGTGGTGGCCTGGGTGCCGAAGAGCACCTTCGGCTGCTTGCCGCTGCGCACGGGGTGCGGGTGCTCGGCGACCAGGCGGCCCAGGAACGTGTTGAGCGCGCCGGTGCCCACGCGCGTCTCCCAGCCCTCCAGGGCGCGGTCCAGGGCCGGCACCAGCCGGTCGATGTGCCAGCCGGTCCGGGCGGTCACGTTGATCCGCGGTGCCCACTGGACCTGCACCAGCTCGCGCTCGATCTCGCGCTCCAGGAAGTGGCGGCGCTCCTCGTCGACGAGGTCCCACTTGTTGAACGCGATGACCAGCGCACGGCCGGCCTCGCGGACGGTCTGCAGGATGCGGACGTCCTGCTCGGAGATGTTCTGCTGCGCGTCCAGCACCAGCACCGCCACTTCGGCACGGTCGATGGCGGTCGCGGTGCGCAGCGAGGCGTAGTACTCGTGGCCCGAGGCCGACTTCACGCGCTTGCGGATGCCGGCGGTGTCGATGAAGCGCCAGGTGCGTCCACCGAGCTCGACCAGCTCGTCGACGGGGTCGACGGTGGTGCCGGCGGCGTTGTCGACGACGACGCGCTCCTCCCCCGCCAGCTTGTTGAGCAGCGAGGACTTCCCGACGTTGGGGCGCCCGACGATCGCGATGCGACGGGGCCCGCCGATCTCCGGCTCGGACTCCGGCGGCGTCTCGGGCAGCGCCTTGAGGATCGCGTCGAGCATGTCGCCCGAGCCCCGGCCGTGCAGCGCGGAGACCGGGTAGGGCTCGCCGAGCCCGAGGTTCCACAGCGAGTACGCCTCTGCCTCGGTCCGTGCGTCGTCGACCTTGTTGGCGGCCAGGACGACCGGCTTGTCGGCCTTGCGCAGGATCCGCACGACAGCCTCGTCGGCGTCGGTGATGCCCACGGTGGCGTCGACGACGAAGAGGACCGCGTCGGCCAGGGAGATCGCGATCTCAGCCTGACCCGCGATGCGCTGGGCCATGCCGCGCGCGTCGGGGTCCCAGCCGCCGGTGTCGACGACGGTGAAGGCGCGACCGTTCCAGGAGGCGTCGTAGGGCACCCGGTCGCGCGTGACGCCGGGGATGTCCTCGACGACCGCCTCGCGACGGCCGATGATGCGGTTGACCAGCGTGGACTTGCCGACGTTGGGGCGTCCCACGATGGCCAGCACGGGCACCCGAGCGTCGCCGCCGGGCGTCGCGTCGAGGGGCTGGTCGGACTGCTCGGTCATGGTGCTCCTGTGTCGGGTGCTTCGGGAAGGCTGAGGACCCCGGTCGCGGGGTCGGGCTCGAGGTCGCCCGGGGGCAACGGCCCCGGCAGGTCTCGACCTGTCAGACGGCGCGCGTCGTCGAGCTCCGCGCGCATGTGCTCCCAGAGGGAACGCGAGGTGGCCTCCACCTGTTCCCGCGTGCGCGGCCACGGGCGAGCGGGTACGCCGGTGGGCCGGCCGATCACCACGTCGATCCGGCTCCCACGGGGCGGGAGCGACCCGCTGGCCGCACCGGCCTCCCGGGTGCCGAAGAAGGACACCGGGACGACGGTGGCGCCCGCGGCCAGCGCGAAGTAGGCCGCGCCGCGGTGGAACCGCTCCAGCTCGCCGGACCCGCGACGACCCTCGGGGAAGATGCCGATCGCTCGTCCGTCGCGCAGCACCCGCAGGCAGCTGCGCACGGCGGCGACGTCGGTGTTGAAGCGATCGAGCGGCACCTGACCCGAGTGCAGCAGGAACGTGCCGAGCCGCCCGCCGAACATCTCGATCTTGGTCAGCGCGTGCACCGGTCGGGGCGCGAAGATGGCCAGCAGCGGCCCGTCGATCACGCCGGCGTGGTTGGCGGCGAAGACGACCGGCCCCGTGGCCGGCACCCGCTCCGGGTGGTGCACGACGACGTCGTACCGCCGGCGGATGATCCACCGGGCGAGGGGACGCAACGGCTCGAGGAGGTAGCGCCTGGGGTGCGGCACCGTGTCGGTGCGCGGCAGCTCGAGGTGGGCGTTCACGCCTGCACCTCCGCCGCCCGGACCAGCGCCACGACCTCCTCGATGACCTGGTCGAGGGAGAGGTGCGTGGAGTCGATGTGCGCGGCGCCGTCGACCATCGTCAGGGGCGAGGTCTCGCGCCCGGAGTCGATCTCGTCGCGGCTGCGCAGCACGGCCTCGGTGGCGGCCAGGTCGCTGCCGCCCTCCTCGGCCGCGCGCCGCGCGGCACGAGCGGCGGGGTCGGCGGTCAGGTAGACCTTCACCTGCGCGTCGGGCGCGACGTGGCTGGCGATGTCGCGGCCTTCGACCACGATGCCGGGGCCCGTGCTCGTCTTCTCGGCGATGATCGCGCGCTGCAGCGCCACCATCCGCTCGCGCACCTCCTTGACCGTCGCGACCGGGGACACCGCACCGGTCACGGCCTCGCCGCGGATCGGCCCGGAGACGTCGGTGCCGTCGACGTGGATGGTCGGCGCGGCCGGGTCGGTGCCGGAGACGACCGTCGCCTCACCGCTGCGCAGCGCCACGGCCGCGGGGTCGTGCACGTCCACGCCGTGCTCGAGCATCCACCAGGTCATCGCGCGGTACATCGCGCCGGTGTCGAGGTAGGCCAGGCCGAGTCGACCGGCCACCGCACGGCAGGTGCTCGACTTGCCCGAGCCGGAGGTGCCGTCCACGGCCACCACGAGCCCGGGGGTCCGGTCGTGGTGGGAGGGGTGCTGGGTGTCGCTCACGGGGCGGCAGCCTACCGGTGAGTCTCCCAACCGCGAGACTCCAGAGAGCCCAGCAGGTGCTCGGCCCTGCTGTCCTCGACGACCAGCTCGACCAGACCGACCGGACGGCCCGGGTCGTGGTCGATGCGGATGTCCTCGACGTTGACCTCGGAGTCCACGGCGTCGGCCAGCAGCCGCGCGAGCTCGCCGGGGTGGTCGGGCACCGAGACCCACACCGAGCGCATGGGTCGCGCCGGGCCGCCGTGCTTGGCGGGGATCACCCGCGTGCCCGCGACACCGGTCGCCAGCAGGTCCTCGAGGCCGGCGCGGTCGCCCGCCCCCACCGCGGCGATGACGCTGTCGAGCTGGGCGCGCACCTCGGTGAGCAGGTCCAGGACCGCAGCGGAGTTGGCGCCGACGATCTGGCTGTAGAGCCGGGGGTCCCCCGCCGCCACGCGGGTCACGTCGCGCACGCCCTGCCCCGACAGCGCCAGGTGGTTCTCCGGGCCCTCGGCCAGCCGCGCGGCGGCCAGCACCGAGAGCAGGTGCGGGACGTGGCTCGTGCGCGCCACCGCGCGGTCGTGCTCCTCCGGCGTCAGCCACACGGGTACGCCGCCGCAGAGCCGCACCAGGTCCTCCACGACCTCCACTGCGGTCGGTCGGCTGTCGCGGTGCGGGGTGATCGCCCAGGGCCGACCGTCGAACAGGCTGGCCGACGCGGCCAGCGGGCCGGAGCGCTCGCTGCCGGCCATCGGGTGCCCCCCGACGTACCGGTCGGAGGCGGGGCTGTCGGCCACTGCCCGCCACGGGCCCGTCTTGACGCTGCCCACGTCGGTCACGACCGCGTCCGGGTGCGCCTCCAGCGCTGCGGCCACCGCCGTGCCCAGGTGGTCGGGCGGGACCGCGACCACCACCAGCTGCGGGGCATCGCCCTCGGCCAGGGCCCGACCCGCGCCCATGCCCGAGGCGGTGCGCACGTGCTCACCGGCGAGGTCGCTCAGCAGCACCTCGAGGCCCGAGCGACGGCACGCCAGGCCGACCGAGGTGCCGAGCAGCCCGGCGCCGACCACGAGGACCGGGCCGGTGAGCCACTCGCCCCGCTGGCGGTTCTCACTCATCGATCACTCGTCACCGTCGGGCACCGAGCGCACGCGCGTCAGGTCCGAGCGCAGCGCCGCCGCGCCGTGCAGGTAGACGTGGGTGATGTCCGCGCGCGGCAGGTCGGTCTCGACGTGCGCCATCATCCGCACGCAGCGCGGCATGGACCCGTCGATCTCCAGCTCGCGCGCGCAGATCAACGGGATCTCCCCGAACCCGAGGCGGCGTGCGGCGTACGCCGGGAACTCCGAGACCAGGTCGCTGGTCGCGGTGAAGATCACCGAGATGAAGTCGTCGACCTCGAGCCCGTTGGCCTCCATGACGTCGGTGACCATCTCCGCGACCCGCTCGAGCATGTGGTCACGCACGTCCTCCTCGAGCTGCGTCGCTCCCCGGATGGCCCGAACCGCCACGGTGTGTCCTTCCCTCGTCCGTCCTGGTGTGCGGGGTCAGGCTACTGACCCGCCGGTCTCATAGCTGCGCGCTGTCCAGCAGCAGGCCGAGCTCCTCGCTGGTCAGGTCACGGATCTCCCCCACCCCCAGGCGGCCCAGCTGCACCGGCCCGATCCTCGTGCGGGTCAGCTGCTTGACGGGGTGCCCGACGTGGGCGAGGAGGCGGCGCACGATCCGGTTGCGGCCCTCGTGGATGACCAGCTCCACGACGGAGCGCCCGGGCTGGTTGCGGCCGTGCCGTCCGGCGACGACCTTGACGCTGCTCACGGCCACCGGGCCGTCGTCGAGCTCGACCCCCTCCTTGAGCTGCTTGAGCGTGCGCGGGAACACCTCGCCCTCGACCTCGGCCACGTAGGTCTTGTCGACCTCGTAGGACGGGTGGGCCATCCGCTGGGCGAAGTCACCGTCGTTGGTGAGCAGCAGCAGCCCCGAGGTGTCGGTGTCGAGCCGTCCGACGTGGAAGAGCCGCTCCGGGCGCTCAGCGACCACGTCGCCCAGGCAGCGGCGGCCCTCGGGGTCGGACATCGTGGACACGACGCCGCGCGGCTTGTTGAGCACCAGGTAGACGTGCGGCGAGACCGGCGGCAGCCGTCGGCCCTCGACGCGGATCACCGCGCGGGTCGGGTCGACCTTGGTGCCGAGGCGGGTGACGACCTCGCCGTCGACTTCGACCTCGCCGGCGAGCATCAGCTCCTCGCACTTGCGTCGCGACGCCACCCCCGACATCGCCAGCAGCTTCTGCAGCCGGACCAGGCCCTCGTCGTCGGTGGGGATCTCCGGGCCGCTCACGCAGGCTCCTCCGTGCTCGTGTCGTCGGTCGTGCTGGTCGTGCTGTCGGGCTGGACGGACGCCGCCGGGGCCACCAGGGCGCTCAGCTCCTCCTCCATGTCGTCGAGCTCGGGGAGGTACGGCGCCAGCTCGGGCAGCTCGTCGAGGCCGGTGATCCCGATCCGCTCCAGGAAGTAGCCGGTGGTGCGATAAAGGTGCGCACCGGTCTCCGCGTCGGTGCCGGCCTCCTCGACCAGGCCCCTGGTCAGGAGCGTGCGCATCACGCCGTCGACGTTGACCCCGCGGATCGCCGAGACCCGGGCACGCGAGACCGGCTGACGGTAGGCCACGACGGCCAGGGTCTCCAGCGCCGCCTGGGTCAGCCGCGCCTGCTGGCCCTCCAGCACGAAGGACTCCACGACGTGGGCGTACTCCTCGCGCGTGTAGTAGCGCCAGCCGCCCGCGACGTGGCGCAGCTCGAAGCCGCGGTCCTGCTCGGCGTACTCCTCGGCGAGCAGCTGCAGCGCCGCCACCACGTCCTCCACGGGGTGGCCCACGGCGGTGGCCAGCGACACCGCGTCCAGCGGCTGGTCGGCGACCATCAGCACGGCCTCGAGCGAGGGACGCAGCGCCGCGACGGGCACGTCGAGGGTCTCCTCCGGCGCGGCCGGCGGGTGGGGCTCAGTCATCGGTGCCCTCCTCGGGCTGGTCGGGCGTCGCATCGCCGGGAGGTGGCGCCCCGTCGAACTCGTCGGTCACCAGGTCGTCGGCCTCGGTGTCGTCGTCGCCGGTCCACCGGACCGTCAGCTCACCGAGGGGCGTCATCTGGTCGAAGGCCACCGCGCCCTCGCGGAAGAGCTCGAGCAGGGAGAGGAACCTCGCGACGGTGGTCAGGGTGTCGGGGCTGTCACGCACCAGGGAGCGGAACGTCAGCGTCCCGGACCTCCGCAGCCGGTCGACCACGATGGCCGCCTGCTCGCGCACCGAGACCGCGGGGGCGTGGATGTGGTGCGTCGGCAGCTCCAGCACCGGCTTCGGGGCGAGCGCCTTCGCGGCGAGCTGGGCGAACTGCTGGAGGCCGATGCCGATGAGGACCTCGGGGAGCAGCGAGGCGAAGCGCTCCTCCATGCCCACCGCGCGGGGGTGGCGCCGCGCCTCCCCGGCCAGTCGCTGCTCCAGCACGCCGGCGACCTGCTTGAACGCCTTGTACTGCAGGAGCCGGGCGAAGAGCAGGTCGCGCGCCTCGAGCAGCGCGAGGTCCTCCTCGTCCTCCACGTCGCCCTGCGGGAGCAGCCGGGCCGCCTTGAGGTCGAGCAGGGTGGCCGCGACGAGCAGGAACGACGTGGTCTCCTCGAGGTCGTCGACGCCGCCCCGCGCGGCCTGCTCGCCCTCGGCGCGCGAGATCGCCTTCACGTGCGCGATGAACTCGTCGGTGACCTTGGACAGCGACACCTCGGTGATGTCGAGCTTGTGCTTGGAGATCAGCTGCAGCAGCAGGTCGAAGGGACCCTCGAAGTTGTCGAGGCGTACGGCGAAGCCGGTGCCCGGCTCGGCGGGCGCGACCTCGTCGACGCCGCTGCTCACTCCTGCACCAGCCGGGTGACCAGCTCGCTGGACTCCCCGCGCTCCTCGAAGTCCGCCAGCACCAGCGCCACGGCCTCGCGGACCAGGCGGCCGCGGTCGATCCCCAGCCCGTGCTCACCGCGCAGCCGCAGCCGGGCCTGCTCGATGGCCATCAGCTCGGCCGAGGACAGGTAGACCGTCATCTTCTCGTCGTGCCGGACCCGCCCGCTCGGCTTGGCGGGTCCCTTCTCGGGGGCCGTCTCCGGCGCCTTCCCCGGCTTCTCGCTCGCCTGCTCGGGCTCGGCCGGGGCAGCCTCCGCCTCGGCCTGCTGCCCCGAGGTGGGGCGGAACAGGTCGTCCGCGGTGGGCATGCTCACCCGTCGAGGCACCGGGCGAGCACCTCCTTGGCGAGCTGGCGGTAGGAGTCGGCGCCTGCGGAGGACGAGGCGTAGGTCGTGATCGGCTCGCCGGCCACGGTGGAGTCGGAGAACTTCACCGTGCGGCGGATGACGGTGTGGAAGACCTTGTCGCCCCACGCCTGGACCAGGCGCTCCATCACCTCGCGCGAGTGCAGGGTGCGACCGTCGAACATCGTGCCGAGCACGCCGTCGATCTCCAGCTTGGGGTTCAGCCGCTCGCGCACCTTGTCGATCGTGGTCTTGAGCAGCGCCACACCGCGCAGCGCGAAGTACTCGCACTCCAGCGGCACGATGACACCGTCGGAGGCGGTGAGCGCGTTGACCGTCAGCAGGCCGAGCGAGGGCTGGCAGTCGATGAGGATGACGTCGTACTCGGCCAGCGCCGGCTGCAGCACCCGCTGCAGGGTCTGCTCGCGCGCGACCTCGTGCACCAGCTGCACCTCGGCGGCCGAGAGGTCGATGTTGGAGGGCAGCAGGTCCATGCCCGGCACACCGGACGGCACCACGACCTCCGAGAGCTCCACGTCCCGCTCCATCAGCAGGTTGTAGACGGTGAAGTCCATCTCGTGCGGGTTGAGCCCCAGCCCGACCGACAGCGAGCCCTGGGGGTCGAAGTCGACGAGCAGCACCTTGCGACCGAACTCAGCCAACGACGCGCCCAGGTTGATGGTGGTCGTGGTCTTGCCGACGCCACCCTTCTGGTTGCACATGGCGATGACCCGGGCGTTGCCGTGCTCGGTGAGCGGCGTCGGCTCGGGCAGGACGGGCATCGGGCGACCGGTCGGACCCAGCGGGGCCGGACCGTCGAAGGGCAGCGGATCGCTCACAGGGGCCATCCCACCATCGGTCACGAAGGTCTCCTCACCCGGCCCCCAAGTCGACAAAGCAACGGGGGCGCTGGGCCGTGACTCTAGGTGCCCGAGGGGCCGGCCACAAGGTCGCTGAGCTCGGGGTGCTGCTCGAGGTGACGCGCCACGAACCAGCACTGCGGCACCACCTGACGCTCCCCCGTGTCGCGCACCCACGCCAGTGCGGCAGCCACGACCTGGGAGGCGACACCGCGTCCGCCGTACGCCGGATGGGTGACCGTGTGGGGGAAGACGATCCGGGCCGGGTCCTCGACCAGGACGTACTCGGCGAAGCCCGCCTCCTGGCCGTCGAGGTAGGCCGCCCATCGCGACCGCTCGGGCTCGTGCCGGACCTCGACGGAGCTGCTGTGTCCTCCGGATCCACTCATGTTCGCCACAGTATTCCCACAGCCGTTCCGAACGGGTGGGCTGCACTGCCACGCTCTTTCGCGTGCTCCCGTCGTCCCCGCGTGCCCGCACCTGTGCCGCCACGGTGGTCGCCCTGCTCGCGGCCCTGCTGCCGGCCTCCTACGCCGCCGCCGACCCCGGCTCGAGCAGCACGTCGGAGCGGCGGGCCCGCACCAGCACGGTCGACGCCCGCGTGCTCCCGGCCCAGGTCAAGGCCGGTGAGCCGGCCTCGGTCCTGGTCGAGCTGGAGCCGGCCGTCGCCGGTCGCGAGGTCCGGCTCGAGCAGCAGCAGGACGACGGCGGCTGGGTCGAGGTGGGCAGCGGCCTGAGCGACGGCAAGGGCCGCGTGCTGCTCGACGTCGACACCACCGAGCCCGGGTTGAGCGGGCAGGCGGTGGCCACCCGACGCCTTCGGGTCGTCGTCCTCCCGACCGAGGACACCGCAGCCGCGACCTCGGCGAGCCGCGCGCTGGAGATCCACCCGGAGACCAACTGCCGCCCCCGCGTCGCGCCCGTGGACCCGGAGGCCAACGGCGAGGCGATCTGCCTGGCCGCCCGCCTCGACAGCTGGCGCCACGCCCGGATCACCGGCGTCGGCCAGCAGGTCAACGCCTCCTCCCAGGACTGGGCGGCCCCGCTGGACGCCCTGGACTCGACCGTCACGGTCGTCGGGTTCGACCTCGAGGAGCTCGACCGCTCCTTCGGCTACGAGCACCCCTTCGGCCAGCAGGTGCTCGACGACCTGCTCGCCCGCTCCCGCGATGGTGCCGTGCTGGTGGCGTCGTGGCACGCGACCAACCCCGGCACCGGCGGGCCGTTCACCGACCGGTCCTGGCGGGACGTGAAGGCGCTGCTCGACGACAGCACACCGGAGGCCGAGGCGTTCTGGAGGGACTTCGAGGCCAAGATGGCACTCCTGGCCCGCTTCCAGGACGGCGACGGAGGTCGCTTCCCGCGCACCGCCGTGGTGCTGCGGCCACTGCACGAGGCCAACGGCGGCTTCTTCTGGTGGGGCAAGCCGAAGCGCGCCGCGTACCGCGCGCTCTGGGCGCGCATGCAGGCCCGTGCCGGGCTGGCCGGGGTCCACAACGTGCTGTGGGCCTACTCCTTCAACCTGCACACCGCGGGGGTGCGCAACCCGACCCGTCTGGTCCCTGCCCGGATCGACCTCGCCGGTCTCGACTCCTATGACCCCGAGACGCCGCCGCGACGGGCGTCGAAGAAGCTCGCCCGACGGAACCGCGCGGACCGCCTCGGCCTCGCCGGCTACGAGGACGTCGCCCGGCTGGACCGGGTCCCCCGCATGGCGCTGACCGAGGTCGGTCCGCACGGCAGCGACGGCTCGTGGAACCCGCGCGTGATCACGCGGACGGTGAACCGGTCGCTGTCGAGTCGTCGGCTCCGCCCCGTGTGGGCGATGCTGTGGTTCGACGACGAGGGGTACGCCGAGGCCGGCACGAAGCAGATCTCCTCGCTGCGCGGCGGCCACCGGTGGTTGGCGTCCTGCCCCGCCGGTTTCTGCTTCTAGGGATCCCCAGTCAGAGCCTGCGGAACGCCACTGTCGGCATGACCAGCTCGCCGACCGCGTCGGTGGCGTCGAGGTCGGCGACCGCCTCGACCACCCAGTCGTGGTGCCCCTCCGGGTCGTGGACGGTCTGACGGACGCGCAGCACCCGCGCCCCCGTCTCGTCGTCGGTGCCCGGCTCGCGCACCAGCAGCTGCGGTGCCCGGGCATCGGGGCCCATGTCGACGGAGTCGTGGTCGGAGTAGTAGGCCTCGATCGCCTCGTCCCACGCCGACCGCGTCATGAGCACCTCGCGCGGCGGCTCGGTGCGATCGGCCGCGGCCCGCTCGAGCGCCATCAGCCCGTCGAGGTCGTCCCTGGCCACCAGCTCGACCCGGCGGAACATGGCGTTGCGCACCATCACCTCGAAGGCGCGGCCCTGCTGCGACAGCGGTCTTGGAGGCGGCGGTGGCGCGTGCGCCGAGGTCAGCTCCTCGCCCAGGCGCGCCAGCGCGCCCTCCGGGTCGGTCAGCGACTCCCACTCGTCCAGCAGCGAGGAGTCGGTCTGGCGGATCGTCTCGCCCAACCAGTCGACCAGCAGCTCGAGCTCCTCGGTGCGGTGCTGCTCCGGCACGGTCTGCCGCAGCGTGCGGTAGGCGTCGGTGAGGTAGCGCAGCACCAGGCCCTCCGATCGCGCGAGCTGGTAGCGCGAGACGACGTCGGTGAAGGACGTCCCCTGCTCCCACATCTCGCGCACGACGGACTTCGGGGACAGCAGGTCCTCGGGGAGCCACGGGTGCGACTGCCGGTAGATCTCGTACGTCGCTCCGAGGAGCTCGGCCAGCGGCTGCGGCCAGGTGATCTCCTCCAGCAGCGCCATCCGCTCGTCGTACTCCAGGCCGTCGGCCTTCATCTCCGCGACCGCCTCGCCCCGCGCGGCGAACTGCTGGGCCATCAGCACCTGGCGCGGCGCCTCGAGCACCGCCTCGATGACCGAGACGACGTCGAGGACGTAGGTCTCCGCCTCGGGGTCGAGGACGTCGAGGGCGGCCAGCGCGAAGTGCGCGAGCGGCTGGTTGAGCGCGAAGTCGGCGGGCAGGTCCACCCCGACGACGTAGCGCCGGCCGTGCTCGTCGGGCTCGTCGAGGCGTTCGAGCACACCGGAGTGCACCAGGGACCGGGCCAGGCGCAGCGCGCGCCGGGCCAGCCGCAGCTGCTGGCGGCGGGGCTCGTGGTTCTCGGTGAGCAGCCGGCGCAGCACCGGGAACGCGTCCTCCTCCCGGGAGACGACGTTGAGGAGCATGGCGTTGTCGACGCGCATCCGGGGCACCAGCGGCTCGGGCTCCCCCGCGACGAGCTTCTCGAAGGTCGCCTCGGTCCAGACGACGGTGCCCTCGGGCGGCTTCTTCAGCTGGGCCTTGCTCTTCTTCTTCCCCGCCGCGACCCGCTCGGCGGCCTTGGCCTTGGCCTTCTCGTTCTCGATGACGTGCTCGGGTGCCTGCACGACCACGAAGCCGGAGGTGTCGTAGCCCGCACGACCCGCGCGGCCCGCGATCTGCAGGAACTCCCGGGTCCGCAGCACCCGCGAGCGGTTGCCGTCGAACTTGGCGAGCCCGGTGAACAGCACCGTGCGGATGGGGACGTTGATGCCGACCCCGAGCGTGTCGGTGCCGCAGATGACCTGGAGCAGCCCGGCCTGCGCGAGCTGCTCGACCAGCCGGCGGTAGCGAGGCAGCATGCCGGCGTGGTGGACGCCGATGCCGCGTCTGAGCAGCTTGCCGAGCGTCTTGCCGAAGCCGGCCGCGAAGCGGACACCGGCCATCCGCTCGGCGAGCTCGGCCTTGCGCTCCTTCGACACCGCGGCCGAGACCCAGCCCGCGTTGAGCAGAGAGGTGGCGTGCTCGACGGCGTCCTTCTGGGTGAAGTGGACGACGTAGACCGGGGCCTGGCCGGTGGTCACCAGCTCCTCGAGCTTCTCGGCCACCGGGTCCAGCGACCAGGTGAAGGACAGCGGCACGGGCCGCTCGGCCTGGTCCACCAGCACCGACTCGCGGCCCGTGCGTGCGGTGAGGTCCTCGCGCAGCTCGGTGGTGTCACCGAGCGTGGCCGACATCAGCAGGAACTGCGTGTCCGGCAGCTCCAGGAGCGGCACCTGCCAGGCCCAGCCGCGGTCGGGCTCGCCGTAGTAGTGGAACTCGTCCATCACGACGAGGCCGACGTCGGCGGCCCTGCCCTCCCGCAGCGTCAGGTTGGCGAGGATCTCCGCGGTGCAGCAGATGATCGGGGCGTCGGGGTTGACCGCCGCGTCGCCGGTCAGCATCCCGACGTCCTCGGCGCCGAAGACCTGGCACAGGTCGAAGAACTTCTCGCTCACCAGCGCCTTGATGGGAGCGGTGTAGAAGCTCACCCGGTCGCTCGCCAGCGCCGCCGCGTGCGCGGCCAGCGCCACCAGTGACTTGCCCGACCCGGTCGGTGTCGCCAGCACGACGTTGGACCCGGCGAGCAGCTCGATGACGGCCTCGTCCTGGTGCGGGTAGAGCTCGAGCCCGCGCGACTCGGCGTACGCCGTCACCGCGGCATAGACCTCGTCGGGGCTCGACCCGGCGGCCGGCCAGGACGGAGGGACGGCGGTCACCGGGCCCGGGGGTGCGCGGTGGCGAAGACCTCGCGCAGGTTGTCGACGGTGACCAGCGTGTAGACCTGCGTGGTCGTCACGGAGGCGTGCCCGAGCAGCTCCTGGACGACGCGGACGTCGGCGCCGCCGTCGAGCAGGTGGGTGGCGAAGGAGTGCCGCAACGTGTGCGGGGAGACCTCACGGGTGATGCCGGCCCGTTCGGCCGCGCGGGTCAGCACCGTCCACGCGGACTGGCGCGAGAGCCGGCCACCCCGGGCGTTGAGGAACATCGCTCCCCGCGCTCCGGCCCCGGTCGCCGCCGACGCGAGCTCCGGGCGGGCGCGCACCAGGTAGGCGTCGACCGCCTCCAGCGCGAAGGACCCCACGGGCACCAGCCGCTGCTTGCCGCCCTTGCCGCGCAGCAGCACCGTGCCCTGCCCGGTGGCCGGGTCGACGTCGAGGTCGTCGACGTCGAGGCCCACGGCCTCGGAGATGCGTGCGCCGGTGCCGTAGAGCACCTCCAGCAGCGCCCGGTCGCGCAGCGCCAAGGAGGTGCCCGGCGAGCCGGCCGCCTCCAGGATCGCCTCGACGTCGGCGAGCGGCAGCGCCTTGGGCAGCCGCTTGGCCGGCTGCGGAGGTCGTACGCCGGCGGCCGGGTCGTGCTCGACCAGGCCGTCGGCCACGGCGAACCGGTGGAAGCCGCGCACCGCGACCAGGGTGCGGGCCGCCGAGGTCGAGGAGAGCGCCTGGTGCTCGGCGTCGCCCTCCCTCAGGCGGACCAGGAAGTCCGCGACCACGCCCTCCCCCACCTGCGTGAGGTCAGTGATCCCCCGCTCGGCGAGGTAGGCGCGGTAGCGCCGCAGGTCGCGCCGGTAGGAGGAGAGGGTGTTGGCGGCGACGCCGCGCTCGACCACGAGGTGGTCGAGGTAGGTGCGCACCGCCCGCTCGACGGCTCCGGGAGCCCCGGTCATGGTGGGTGCCGTCACGCCAGGACGGTCTCCGGGTCCACCGCGTCGATCCCGACCGCCTCACCGACCGGCTTGTTGGTCAGCGAGCCCGCGTGGGTGTTGAGCCCCTTGGCGAGGCTCGCGTCGTCGGTCAGCGCCTGGCGCCAGCCCTTGTTGGCCAGCGCCACGGTGTAGGGCAACGTGGCGTTGGTGAGCGCGTAGGTCGACGTGGTCGGCACCGCCCCCGGCATGTTGGCCACGCAGTAGAAGGTCGACTGGTGCACCTGGTAGGTCGGGTCGGAGTGGGTGGTCGCGCGGGTGTCCTCGAAGCAGCCGCCCTGGTCGACGGCGATGTCGACGAGCACGGAGCCGGGCTTCATCTGTGCGACCAGGTCGTTGGTGACCAGCTTGGGCGCGGCGGCGCCGGGGATCAGCACGGCGCCGATCACCATGTCGGCGGTCTTCACGTGCTGCTCGATGGCCAGCTTGGAGGAGGCCAGGCCGTGCACCTGGTTGTTGTAGCGCCAGAACGACATCCGCAGCTTGTCCAGGTCGGTGTCGAGCAGCGTGACGTCGGCACCCATGCCCAGCGCGATGTTCGCGGCGTTCTGGCCCGAGACGCCGGCGCCGATGATGACGACCTTGGCGCTGGCGACGCCGCCGACGCCACCGAGCAGCACGCCACGGCCGCCCTGGGCCTTGAGCAGGGCGTGCGCCCCGACCTGCGGCGCGAGGCAGCCCGCGACCTCGGACATCGGGTAGAGCAGGGGGAGCGAGCCGTTGGGGAGCTGGACGGTCTCGTAGGCGATGCCGGTGACCTTGCGGTCCAGCAGCTCGGTGGTCAGGGGCTTGTCCGCAGCCAGGTGGAGGTAGGTGAAGAGGGTCTGGCCCTCCCGCATGCGGTGGTACTCCTCCGCGACGGGCTCCTTGACCTTGAGCACCATCTCGGCGGTGGCCCACACGTCGTCGGCCGTGCTGAGGATCCGCGCACCGGCGGCGACGAACTCCTCGTCGGTGATCTGGGACCCGAGACCGGCCCCCTCCTCGATCAGCACCTCGTGCCCGTGCGCGGTCAGCTCGTGCACGCCGATCGGCGTGATGGCCACGCGGTACTCGTGGTTCTTGACTTCCTTCGGGACGCCGACCTTCACAGGGGTCTCCTTCTCTACGGTGCGGACGAGCCGGACACTACCCGCCGAGACCGACCTCGAGACCCTCCCGGGCGGCGATCACCTCGACGCGTCCGGCGGCCCGTTCGCGGGCCAGGCCGAGCAGCGCGTCGACCTCGTCGTCGGTGCGCCACGGGTCGTGGTGGAAGAGCACCAGGGTGCGCACCCCCGCCTCGACGGCCAGCTCGACGTCGTACTCCACGCTGGCGTGGCCGAGGAAGGCGACGTCGGGGAACTGGGCGGCCAGGTGCTGGGCGTCGGTGATCAGCAGGTCGACGCCGTCGGCGAGCGCGAGGGCGGACTCGTGCCGCTCCCCCAGCCCGTCGGGACCGGGCCCCAGGCTGGTCGGGCTGTGGTCGGAGAGATAGGCGATCGAGCCGGTGCCGTCGGAGACGCGGTAGCCGAAGGTGCGCCCGCCCTTGTGCGGGATCTGGCGCGCCAGCACCTCGAAGCCCTCGAGCGCGCGGGTGCCCTCGGCGATCTCCGCGAAGGTCCATCCCCCGCCGAGCTCGCGCGGCTCGACCGGGAAGTGCGGGGGCGAGAAGCACCGTGCCAGCGTCGCGTGCGCGTCGCCCGGGCGGCCGGCCACCTGCTCGGGCAGGAGCACGTCGACGCGGCTGCCGTGCGCGGTGCCCGACTTGAAGAACGGGATGCCGTGGGTGTGGTCCCAGTGCAGGTGCCCGAGCAGCAGCGTGCCGTCGAACGGCGTCGCCCCGAGCATCTCGGTGACCCGCATCAGCCCGGTGCCGCCGTCGAGCAGCAGCGACGGCCGACCACCGTCCGGGGCGACGGCGACGCACGAGGTGTGCCCGCCGTACCGCACGAAGTCGGGGCCCGGGGCCGGGGTGGAGCCCCGCACCCCGCAGAACGTGACCCTCATCGGGCGCCCTCGACCGGCTCGGACTGCGCTGTCACGAGGACATCAGACCACGAGCGTGGGCTGCGAGGACGGCGATCACCACCGGTGCGTCCTGCACGTCCCCGGCCAGCACCGCGTCGAGCAGGCTGGCGAAGGGCACCCAGCCGGTGCGCATGTGCGCCTCCTCGTGCTCGGGCTCGAAGCCCTGCCGACCCACGTGCCGCAGACCGCGCGCGAGGTAGATGTGGGCGACCTCGGCCGAGATGCCCGGCGAGGCGTACGTCGTCGCGAGGTGGGTCCACTCCTCGGCCTCGTGCCCGGCCTCCTCGACGAGCTCGCGCCGCGCGGCGTCCAGCGGCGACTCGTCCGGACCGCCGTCCAGCAGTCCGGCCGGGATCTCGACGAAGGTCCGCTGCGTGGCGTGGCGGTACTGCCACAGGCACAGGACCCGCTCGTCGTCGTCGACGGCGAGCACGATCGCGGCGCCGGGGTGCTCGAGCACCAGGCGGCGGAACGGCTCGCCCGACCCGTCGGGCACGGTGATGTGGTCCTCGCGGAGCGCCACGACCCACTCGTCGCGGTGCAGGTCGCGGCTCTCGACGACCGGCCAGGAGCCGGGCTCGTCGCGCAGCGGCGGGTGGCTGGAGGAGGTCACTCGTCGTCGGCGGGCTCGCGCCGCAGACCCTTCTCGTCGATCGGGAAGCGCAGCTCCCTCTGACGCGCGATCGCGGCGCCGACCAGCCCCTTGAACAGCGGGTGCGGCCGGGTCGGACGCGAGCGCAGCTCGGGGTGGGCCTGGGTGGCGACGTAGTAGGGGTGCACCTCGCGCGGGAGCTCGACGTACTCGACCAGGGTGTCGTCGGGCGAGGTGCCGGAGAACACCAGGCCGGCCTCCTCCAGGCGGGGTCGGTAGGCGTTGTTGACCTCGTAGCGGTGCCGGTGGCGCTCGGAGACGACCTCGTCGCCGTAGACCTCGCGCACGATGGAGCCGGGCTTGAGGTGGGCGGGGTACATCCCCAGGCGCATGGTCCCGCCGAGGTCCCCGGCTCCCTCCACGAACTCCTTCTGCTCGGCCATCGTCGCGATGACCGGCTCGGGGGTCTCGGGGTCGAACTCGGTCGACCCGGCCTTCTCCAGGCCGAGCACGGTGCGGGAGTACTCGATGACCATGCACTGCAGGCCCAGGCACAGGCCGAGGGTCGGGATGCCGTGGGTGCGGGCGTAGGTCAGCGCGCCCAGCTTGCCCTCGAGGCCACGGATGCCGAAGCCCCCGGGGACGCACACCGCGTCGACGTCCTGCAGCTTCTTGGCCGCGCCGGCCGGGGTCGCGCACTCGTCGGAGGGGATCCACTCGATGTTGACCTTCGCGTGGTGCGCGAAGCCGCCGGCGCGCAGTGCCTCGGCCACCGAGAGGTAGGCGTCGGGCAGGTCGATGTACTTGCCCACCAGCGCGATCGTCACCTCCTCCTCGGGGTGGTGGACCCGGCGCAGCAGGTCATCCCACTCCCGCCAGTCGACGTCCCGGAAGGGCAGGTCGAGCTTGCGCACGACGTAGGCGTCGAGGCCCTCGCGGTGCAGCACCTTGGGGATGTCGTAGATCGAGGGCGCGTCGGCGGCGGTGACGACGGCCTCGCGGTCGACGTCGCACATGTCGGCGATCTTGCGCTTGATGCCCTCGGGCAGCTCGCGGTCGGCCCGGCACACGACGGCGTCGGGCTGGATGCCGACCTGGCGCAGCGCCGCGACCGAGTGCTGGGTCGGCTTGGTCTTCAGCTCCTTGGAGGGGCCGATGTAGGGCACCAGGGAGACGTGGACGAAGAAGACGTTGTCACGGCCGATGGTCTGGCGGACCTGGCGGGCGGCCTCCAGGAACGGCAGCGACTCGATGTCGCCCACGGTCCCGCCGATCTCGGTGATGACGACGTCGACGTCGTCGCCGTGCATGGCGAGGATGCGCTCGCAGATCTCCCCGGTGATGTGCGGGATGACCTGGACGGTCTCACCGAGGTAGTCGCCCCGGCGCTCCTTGGCGATCACGTTGGAGTAGACCTGGCCGGTCGTGACGTTGGCGCGACCGGAGAGGTCGGCGTCGAGGAACCGCTCGTAGTGACCGATGTCCAGGTCGGTCTCGGCGCCGTCGTTGGTGACGAAGACCTCGCCGTGCTGGAACGGGTTCATCGTCCCCGGGTCCACGTTGAGGTACGGGTCGAGCTTCTGCATCGTCACCGAGAGCCCGCGGGAGCGGAGAAGACGCCCCAAGCTGGAGGCAGTGAGACCCTTCCCGAGCGAGGAGGCGACGCCTCCGGTCACGAACACGTGCTTGGTCGGGCCTGAGTTCCTCACGGGATTCCATCCTAGGGCATCGTGCGTCCGGTCCCGCCCCGGCACGCGGCCAGTCGTCCTGACCCGTCCGGATGACCGGCCCACCCGGCCCCGGCCTGCACAGTGGGGGGATGGTGTCCTCGGCCTCCCGCTCCCCCGTCGACAGCTCCCCCGTCGACCGCGCCTCCGCCGGCACGGCCTGGCGGGTCGGGCTCGTGGGCGCCCTGACCGTGGGGGTGGCCTACGGCATGGGCCGGTACGCCTACGGGTTGACCCTGCCATCGGTGCGCAACGAGCTCGACCTGCCGTCCTGGGTGGCCGGGACCGTCGCCGGCGGGACCTTCGCCGGCTTCCTGCTCGCCCTCCTGGTGCTGGGACCGCTCACCCACCGACGTGGGCCGCGAGCGCCGGTGCTGCTGGGAACCCTGCTCGGGGCACTGGGTGCCGCCACCGTGGCGCTGTCCCCGGCCGTCGGGCCGCTGGCGGCCGGGGCGGTCGCGACGGGCGCCAGCGCCGGTCTGGTGTGGGCACCGTTCTCGGACCTGGTGGAGCGGCTCGCGCCCGAGGGCCTGCGACCCACGTTGCTGTCCGTGGTCACCACCGGCACCTCCGGTGGGCTGGTCCTCCTCGGGGGGTCCGGTGCGGTGCTGCCGACCGCCCAGTGGCGTGGCGTGTGGATCGCCACGAGCCTGCTCTCGGTCCTCGCGCTGGTGCTGGTGCGGTGGTGGGTCCCGGCACTCCCGCCGGGGGACGCCTCGGCGCCCGACACCCGGTGGACGGACCTGCGCGCCGTCCGCGCGCCTGTCCTCTACGCACTGCCTTACCTCGGCGGCGTGGTGGTGTGGTTCAGCTACGCCAGCGCCGCGGTGCGCGACCGCGACCTCCCCGCCTCGCTGGGTGCGGCGCTGTACGTCGTCGTCGGGGTCTGCGGGTTGGCCGGGCTGCTCACCGGTCGGCTCGTCGGCCGGTGGGGACCCGTCCGGGTGGGCGCCGCGGCCCTGCTGTCCCTCGCCCTGGCGCTCGGGCTGCTGGCTGCGCCCCTCGGGGGGCCGGTCCCGGTCGTCGCCTCCGCCGTGGTGGCCGGACCGGGGTACATGGCGGGGTCCGCGCTGCTCGCGGTGTGGGCGGCTCGCCAGGTCCCGCGCAGGTCGGGCCGAGCCTTCGTGATGACCCTGGTGTCGGGATCGGTCGCCTCGGTCCTCGCCCCTCCCGCGGTGGCCGCGGTGGTCCCACGGGTGGGTCTGCCCACGGCGCTGTCCGGCGTCGCCGGGCTGCTGGCCGTGAGCGCGTTGGTGATGCTCCTGCTGCCTCGTCAGGGCACCGCGTCAGCCGACCCGAGCGGAGCGAGCGACCTCGAGGAGCTCCCGAGCGTGGGCGAGAGCGGTGTCGGAGCCGGTCAGCCCCGCCATCATCCGTGACAGCTCGACCTCGCGCGCGTCCTCGTCGAGGACCGTGAGCCCCGAGCTGGTGATCGTGCCGTCGTGGGACTTGCGGACCACGACGTGCCGGTCGGCGTACGCCGCGACCTGGGGCAGGTGGGTGACCACGAGCACCTGCGAGCTGCGCGCCAGTGCGGCGAGCCGGCGTCCGACCTCGACCGCCGCGGCGCCACCGACACCGGCGTCGACCTCGTCGAAGACAAAGGTCGGCACCGGGCTGGTGCCGGCGAGCGAGACCTCCACCGCCAGCATCACCCGCGACAGCTCACCGCCCGAGGCGCCCTTGTCCAGCGGGCGCGGCTCGGACCCGGTGTTGGCGGCCAGCAGCAGCTCGACCTCGTCGATGCCGCTGGGCGCGAACCTCAGCCACCGCTCCCCCACCTGCAGGGGGACTCCCGGCGCGCCCGGATCCGAGGGGGCCTCGGTCTCGTGCTGACGCACGGCCACCGAGACCCGGGCGTGCGGCATCGCCAGCAGGGTCAGCTCGTCACTGACCTGATCGCCGAGTCGGTGCGCCGCGTCGAGGCGCAGGTCGCTGAGCCGCGTGGCAGCGCCGGCGAGCTCGGTGCGGAGACGGGCACGCTCGGTCCGCAGCGCCTCGACCCGCTCGTCGGAGCCGTCGAGCTCGAGCAGGCGAGCTGCGGAGCGCTCGGCCCAGGCCAGCACCTCCTCCAGCGTCTCGCCGTACTTCCTGGTCAGCTTGGTCAGGTCGGCACGACGCTCCGAGACCGCCGCCAGACGGGCGGGGTCGGTGTCGATCCCCGAGGCGTACGACGCCACGTCGGTCGCCAGGTCGGCCAGGACGTACCCGAGCTCGGCGGCCCGGTCCGCGAGGGCTGCGGCCTCCGGGTCGTGGTCCCGCACCCCGTCCAGCAGCGCGCGGGCCGCCCCCAGGGTGCCCATGGCGTCGGGCCCGCCCTGCTCGCTCGACAACGCCTCGCGTGCCTGCTCGGCGGCCGCACGGAGGGTGTCGGCGAACCCCAGGCGGGTCTCCTCCGCAGCGAGCTGGTCCTCCTCGCCGGCCTGGGGCGCGACAGCCTCGATCTCCTCCAGGCCCAGGCGCAGCTGGTCGGCCTCCCGGGCGCGCTCGCGGGCGTGGGTGACGACGTCGCTCAGCTCCTCCTCGACGGCGCGCAGCCGGTCGAAGAGCTGGCGGTACGCCGCAGCCGCCGCGGCCAGTGGCTCCCCGCCGAACCGGTCGAGGGCGTCGCGCTGGGCACGGGGCCGCAGCAACCGGTGCTGGTCGGACTGGCCGTGCACCGCCACGAGCGGCTCACTGACACCGGAGAGCGTCGCGACCGGCACCGAGGCGCCACCGACGAAGGCCCGCGAGCGGCCCTCGGCCGAGACGTTGCGGGCCAGCACCACCCGTCCGTCCTCGACGGTGCCGCCGGCCTCCTCGACGCCGTCGACGAGCTCGGGCAGGTCATCGGCGACCACGACCCCCTCGACACGTGCTGTGCGGGCCCCGGTGCGGACCGCTCCGCTGTCGGCGCGGCCACCCAGCAGCAGGCCGAGGGCCGTGACCACCATCGTCTTGCCGGCACCGGTCTCACCGGTGATGACCGTGAGCCCGGGGCCCAGCTCGAGGGTGGAGGAGTCGATGACCCCCAGGCTCTGGATCCTGATCTCCTCGATCATGGCGCCTCGCTCCGACGCCGACGCTCGGCCGAGCCGCGCCACCCCTCGACCGGCAGCCCGAACTTGGCGACCAGCCGGTCGGTGAACGGCGCCTCGTGCAGACGCACCAGGCGCACCGGACGCTCGCCTCGACGTACCTCGATCCGGGCGCCGGGCGGCAGGTCCACCGCCCGCCGGCCATCGGCCCACAGCACGCCCGACCCCTCGGTGTTGGCCAGCACCTCGACGGCCATCACGGAGGTGGGTGCGACCACGAGGGGGCGGGCGAACAGCGCGTGCGCGGAGATGGGTACGAGCAGCAGGGCGTCGACCTGGGGCCAGACGATCGGTCCGCCGGCGCTGAAGTTGTAGGCGGTCGACCCGGTGGGGGTCGAGCACACGACGCCGTCGCAGCCCCACCGTGACAGCGGGCGACCGTCGACCTCGACGACCACCTCGAGCATCCGCTCACGCGCCGCCTTCTCCACGCTGGCCTCGTTGAGGGCGAACGTGGACGTCACGACCTCGCCGTCGCGGACGACCCGCACGTCCAGGGTGGTGCGCTCCTCGATGGCGTAGCGACCCGACGCGACGGCCTCGATCGTGCTCTCGACGTCGTCGTGCTCGGCCTCGGCCAGGAAGCCGACGTGCCCCAGGTTGACCCCCAGCAGCGGGGTGCCGGTGGCGTGGGTCACCTCAGCGGCGCGCAGGATCGAGCCGTCCCCGCCGAGGACCAGGGCCAGCTCGCAGTCGACGCCGGCCTGGTCGCCCTCGGCGGCAGGCTCCACCCGGATCTCCGGGTCGTCCGCGCTGATGCCCAGGTCGGCCATCTCGCCGGGAGGCATCCGCACCACGATGCCGTGCGCCGACAGCGCCCGGCAACAGGCCAGCGCGACCTCGCAGGCGTCCTCGCGCCCGGTGTGGGTCAGCAGCAGCACACGACGGGTCACGGCTCCACCCTCTCACCCGTCGTCGACGCGGCCGCGGCGAGCGGGTCGTCGCCCCGGACCAGCGCCTCGACCTGCTCGGCGGTCACGGTGGCCGGCCCCCGGCGCAGCCACAGGAAGAACTCCACGTTGCCCGAGGGGCCCGGCAACGGGCTCGTCGTCGCAGCCACCGCTCCCCAGCCGCGGAGGGCAGCGGCGCCGGCCACGCCCAGCACCGCCTCGGCGCGCAACGACGGCTCCCTCACGACCCCGCCCTTGCCCACCCGGTCCTTGCCGACCTCGAACTGCGGCTTGACCATCAGCGCCAGGTCCCCGTCGGGACGGGTGACGCCGATCAGCGCGTCGAGCACCAGCGACAGGGAGATGAAGGAAAGGTCTCCTACGACCACCTCGACCGGGTCGCCCACGAGCTCGAGGTCGAGCTCGCGGATGTTGGTGCGGTCGTGGACCACGACCCGCTCGTCGCTCTGCAGCGACCAGGCCAGCTGCCCGTAGCCGACGTCGACCGCGAGCACGCGCGACGCACCCCTGCGCAGCAGCACGTCGGTGAAGCCCCCGGTGGATGCCCCGGCGTCCAGGCAGCGACGCCCGTCCACCGTCAGACCGAGCGTGGCGAACGCGTCCAGCGCCCCGGCGAGCTTGTGCCCGCCGCGCGAGACGTAGTCGGGACGCTCGACGTCCTCGCGCACGACGATGGCCACGTCGGTGGTCACCCCGGTCGCAGGCTTGCGGGCCGGGGCTCCGGAGACGGTGACGCGGCCCGCGGCCACCAGCTCACTGGCGTGCTCGCGGGAGCGGGCGAGACCTCGGCGGACCAGCTCCTGGTCCAGCCGCAGTCGGCGCGGCGACACCCCGCTCAGCCCTCCTCTGCCCGGAGGGGAGCCTGCGGGTCGGAGTCGAGCGCGCGCCGCAGGCGCTCCTGGGCAGCCGTGAACACCGCCGCGTGCTCGGCGAGCGGGCGCTCGGCCAGCTCCTCCACCGACTCGATGACGGCGTCGACCGACGCCACCCCCGTGCGCACCTGCTCGTCCATGTGGCGAGGCTATCGCGCGGCGCCGACGTCGTCCGCGGGCGGATGCACGGCCGCCACGTCGACCACGTCGCCCGCCCCGTCCAGGTGCGTCCACGCCGCAGAGGCCGCTGCCCGCCACCAGTCGTCCGGCGTGCCCTCACCGACGACCCGCAGCGCACCGTCCACCACCTCCGCCCTCCAGCCACCGCACTCCCAGGCTCCACCGTCCTGGTGGACCTGCGGGTGCGGGCGGAGCAGACCGGACAGGTCGGCCGCCAGGTACGTCGGTCGTTCCTCGCGACGCGCGGCGACCAGATCGCCGAGACCACTGACCCCGGTGCGCACCAGCAGCGACGGGATGCCGAGCCGCACCGCCCCCTCGATGTCGGTGTCGAGCCGGTCCCCCACCATCAGCGGACGCTCACCACCCACCCGCCTGATCGTCTCCTCGAGCAGCGGGCGCTCCGGCTTGCCTGCCACGACCGGGTCGACGCCGGTGAACCGGCGCAACGTCTCCACCAGCACCCCGTGGCCGGGGGCGGTGCCGTAGGGGGTCGGGATCGACATGTCGGTGTTGGAGGCGACCCACCGCAGTCCGTCGCGGATACGGACCGCCGCCCGCATCACGTCGCGCCACAGCACGTCCGGGCCGTACCCGGTGACCACGGCCTCGGCGTCGTCCTCGACCCCGACCGGCTCGAGCCCCTCCGCCTCCAGTGCCTGCTCGA
>Ga0208700_1000139_pt1 | contig 26770 bp, 26 predicted proteins | sample DeeseametaMP2016_FD_184179 | JGI IMG/M metagenome (GOLD analysis project Ga0208700, IMG submission 184179) | Marine microbial communities from the Deep Pacific Ocean - MP2016 (SPAdes) | ecosystem: Environmental > Aquatic > Marine > Oceanic | place: East of Hawaii, North Pacific Ocean | collected... | reverse complement strand
CCCCGACGAGCGAGAGCAGCGTGACGCCGAGGTGCCGCACGGCGTACGCCGTCGCGCTGGCCGACACGGTGCCCCAGCCCTCCACGCCCCACAGCACGCTCCACGCGTGCAGCAGCAGGGTCGTGGCGGGGCCGTAGACGTACTGCTGGTCCTCCCACGGCCCCGGCTCGCCGCCGAGCATGTCGCGCTCGAGGAGGTACCACCCGTGCTCGAGGAACGTCGTCAGCCGCATCACGTGGTAGGTCTCGTCCCAGGAGACACCGGTGAGCCAGCCGCCGACGAACGTGGCGGGGACGGCCACCACCAGGACGCCCACGGCCACGACGAGCAGGACCCGCGGCGGGGCCTGCCCGGTCGGGGGAGGGGCCGTCATGCGGTGCTGCGGTGCCGGGTCTGCTGGCGGGCGTGCACGACCAGCTCGGCGAGCAGGCCGAACAGCGAGAGCTGCAGGCCCACCATCACCATCAGCACCCCGGCGACCAGCAGCGGACGGTCGCCGATCGTGGCGCCGCCGATCTTGAGGGCCGTGAGGTAGCCCAGGACCGCCACCCCGGCGAGCAGGCTGGCGAGGCCCACCCCGCCGAACAGGTGCGAGGGGCGGTGCTCATAGCTGAGCAGGAAGCGCACGGTGAGCAGGTCGGCGAACCCGCGCCAGAAGCGGGCCAGGCCGTACTTGCTGCGACCCGACATCCGCGGGTGGTGCTCGACCGGCACCTCGGCGACGCGGTAGCCCAGCCCGTGGGCCATCACGGTCAGGTAGCGGTGCATCTCGCCGTAGAGCATGGGGGAGACGTCCTCGGCGACGCCGGCGCGCATCGCCTTGAAGCCCGAGTTGAAGTCGCGACCCGGCGCCCCCGACATCCAGGCGGTCGTGCGGTTGTAGAGCCGCGAGGTCGTGCGCTTCACGAACCGGTCGCGACGCTCCAGCCGGGCGCCGGTCACCAGGTCCGCGCCCGCGTCGATCGCGGCGAGCAAGCGGGGGAGCTCGGCCGGGTCGTCCTGGCCGTCGGCGTCCATCATCACCACGACGTCGGCGCCACCGTCGAGCGCGCGGCGGAAGCCTCGGTGCAGCGCGGCGGCCTTGCCGAGGTTGTGCCGCAGGGTCTCCAGCTCCAGGCAGGCCAGGTCGGCCATCAGCTCGACCACGACCTTGCTCGTGTCGTCGGTCGAGCCGTCGTCGACGACGAGGACCCGACCGGTGGGGTCGAAGGTCGCCAGCTCGGCCGCGATCCGCGGGAGCAGGATCCGGAGGTTCTCGGCCTCGTCGAGGGCCGGCACGACTACCCACACCATGGCCGCGAGGGTCCGCCGGCCCGGTGAACCCCGCGTGATCGGGCGGTGGCGTGTCGCGACTGATCTGGCGAACGGGTCAGGCGATCAGTCGGGCGGTCGGCCGGGCGGTCGGTCAGGCGGTCGGTCAGGCGATCGGTCAGGCGAAGTCGAGGGCGGTGCACACCCACCCGCGGCGGGCGCGCTGCTCGAAGCGGACCGCCAGGGCCCGGGAGCGGTGGCCGTGGCGCACGTGGACGGCCGCCTCGAGGACGCCGGGGACGGGGTACGTCGCGTGCAGCGACTGCAGCCGGGCGCGGACCGGGTGGGTGCGCTCGGGCTCGCGGTGGGTGGCCAGGGCCAGCAGGTGGGTGCGCCGGCGGACGTCGGCGTACACCTCGGGGGAGACCCAGCGCACGAGCTGGGAGGACGGACGGATGCCGGCCACGACCTCGAGCGCTGCCTGCACGATGTGGCGGGCCCACCGCTCGGCCTCCCCGCGCGCCCGGCGGTCGATCGGGACGACCCCGGCGGCGGGGCGCTCGAGCGCCGGCTCGACGACGCTCTCCACCAGCGGGTCGACGACGGGCTCGGTCAGGGTGTCCAGGGCCAGTGAGCCCTGCACCTCGGCGAAGGGGACGTGGTCGAAGGACCGGCGGCCGGGGCGTGCGGCGATCGGGTGGGCGCTGATCGGGTGGGGGCTGATCGGGTGGGCGGTCATCAGGACTCCTGGGAGGACGGGGCGGGCAGCACGAGCGGCACGCCGGGGCGGACGAGGTCGGGGTCGGGGCCCACAAGGGCCCGGTTGGCGGCGTGGATGCGCGGCCAGTAGGCCGCGACCTCGGCGACCGTGGGCTCGTGGCCGTGGCGACGCAGCAGCTCGGCCTCGGCGATGCGCCACAGCGAGTCGCCGGGACGCACGACCCGCCGGTCCTCCGGCACGGAGGCGGCCACGGGAGTGGTGGCCAGGGCGGGCGAGGAGGCGACAGAGGTCGAAGGCGTGCTCGGGCGGTCGCGCTCGAGGCTGCCAGGGGTGGCGCCGGCCGGGGACAGGGCCAGCCCTCCGGCCAGACCGCTGGCGACCGCGACGCCGCAGGCGCGCAGCACGAGCCGGCGGACGGGAGCGGGCACCCCGGCGATCCGGTCGGGGCGCTGCTCCCCGGCCCGGTGGCGGAGGAGCTGCACGCACACCAGGCCCGTGACGGCGCTGGCCCAGCAGGCGGCCAGGCAGACCGCTGCAGCGGCGAGGCCCACCACCCACGACTCGAGGTCCGCGCCGGCGCGAGCGGACGAGGAGACCAGGACCCGCAGGTCCGCGGCCAGCGCGCGGCAGGTGCCGGCGCCGACGCCGGTGACGGCGATCCACACTGCGGCGCAGCGGGGGACGGAGACGTGCCCGAGAGAGATCATCCGAGAGTGAACCTTGCGTTTGCGTCTGTTTGCTTCAGGTAAAGCCAGTGAACGCCGGTTCGGCAGTGTTGTCAATCGTTCGCTCCCTCGGCTGTGGACAGGCCGGGACGCGCGCCGGCGGTTTGGCGGAACGACGCACGGGGGAGGTCGCAGCCATGGCGTGGGAGGAGCAGGTGTTCTCGCTGCTCGAGGACCTCGAGCAGCAGGCCGAGTCGATGTACGCCGTCGAGCGCGGCCCGGAGCTCGCCGACCGAGCACGGTCGGAGTACGCCACGGTGACGCTGGCCGCCCGGCTGGCGGCGGGGGTCGGCGCGCCGCTCTCGCTCGAGGTCCGCGGCGTCGGGCGGTTGACCGGGGTGCTCGAGCGGGTCGCCGCGGGCTGGCTGCGGATCGGCGTCGCCGGTCAGGAGTGGGTCGTGCGGACCAGTGCGGTGGTGGAGGTGCGCGGCGCCTCACCGCGGGCCGTCCCGGAGGTCGCCTGGTCGGTGGCCGACCGGGTGGGGGTGGGATCGGCGCTGCGTCGCTTGGCCGACGAGGCTCAGCCGTGCTGGTGGCACCGCCTGGACGGCGGGCGCACCGAGGGGGTGCCGGTGCGCGTGGGCGCCGACTTCGTCGAGCTGCGCTCAGGGGCGCAGGGGGAGGGCGTGCTGGTGGCGCTGGACGCGCTGGCCGCCGTGGTGCCGGTGGGGACGGCTCAGGTGGCGTCGAGGTCGTAGGGCGGGACCTCGCCCTCGTCGAGCGGCCGCTGCTTGCGCTTGCCCCGACGGGGTGTGTCGTCCTCGTCGTCGTCCTCGTCCGAGGCGTCGTTCATCGCCTCGATGATGTGCTTGCGCACCACCTGACGCGGGTCGAGGTCACGCAGCTCGAGGTCGGCGTACTCCGGGCCGAGCTCGCTGCGCAGCTCGTCGCGGGCTTGGTGGGCGAAGCGTCGCGCCACCTTGAACCACTGGCCCGCCTGCTTGGCCAGCACGGGGAGTCGGTCGGGCCCGAAGACCAGCACGGCCACGAACGCGATGACTGCCAGCTCCGACAGCCCGACTCCCCACACGGCGCCGATCCTAGAGCTTGTTGGCGGGGGTCAGGCCCAGCTGCATGCCCGCGAGGCCTCGTCCGCGCCCGGCCAGGCGCTGGGCGACGTCGCGCAGGACGACCGCCGAGGGGGCGGTCGGGTCGGACTCCACGATCGGCTTGCCCGCGTCGCCGCCCTCGCGCAGCGAGGTGTCCAGCGGCACCTGGCCGAGCATCGGGACGTCGTAGCCGAAGCGGGACGAGAGGGTCTCCGCGACCCGCTGACCGCCGCCGGAGCCGAAGACCTCGACCCGCTTCTCGGTGCCGTCGCTGTCGACGACGGTGAGGTAGCTCATGTTCTCGATGACGCCCACGACCCGCTGGTGCATCATCGAGGCCATCGTGCCCGCGCGCTCGGCGACCTCGGCGGCCGCCTCCTGCGGGGTCGTGACCACGACGACCTCGGCACCGGGCAGGTGCTGGCCGAGCGAGATCGCGATGTCGCCGGTGCCCGGCGGCAGGTCGAGCAGCAGCACGTCGAGGTCGCCCCAGTAGACGTCGGCGAGCATCTGCACCAGGGCCCGGTCGAGCATCGGGCCGCGCCAGGCGACGACCTGGTCGCGGCGCGGCTTGAGCATGCCGATGGAGATGACCGAGACGCCCGAGGCGGTCGGGACGGGCATGATCAGGTCGTCGACCTGGGTGGGGCGCGAGTCGGCGACGCCGAGCATCGCCGGCACCGAGTGGCCGTAGATGTCGGCGTCCACGACGCCGACCTTCAGGCCCTGCGCGGCCATGCCGAGCGCCAGGTTGACCGTCACCGAGGACTTGCCGACGCCGCCCTTGCCGGAGGCGATCGCGAAGACCTTGGTCAGCGAGCCGGGCTGGGCGAAGGGGATCTCGCGCTGGGCCTTGCCGTCGCTGAGGACCTCCTTGAGGCCCGCGCGCTGCTCGTCGGTCATGACGCCGAGGGTCAGGCGCACGTCGCCGACGCCGTCGACCGCGGCGACCGCGGCGGTGACGTCGCGGTTGATGGTGTCCTTCAGCGGGCACCCGGCGACCGTCAGCAGGACGGTGACGTCCACGCCGCCGTCGTCGTTGATCTCGACGGAGTCGACCATGCCGAGGTCGGTGATGGGCCGCTTGATCTCGGGGTCGTTGACCGTCGCCAGCGCGGCGCGGACCTGCTCGAGGAGGGTGCTGCTCATGATGCTCGAGTCTACGGGCGGGGTGGCTCCTCGCCGTCCTCGGTCCCCCGCTCGGACCGCTCGTCGATCTCGGCGAGCAGCGCGCGCAGCTCCGAGCGCACGAAGTCACGGGTCGCGACCTCGCCCACGGCCATCCGCAGCGAGGCGACCTCCCGGGCCAGGAACTCCATGTCCGCGTGGGCCCGGGCGTTGGCCTGACGGTCCTGCTCGGCGACCACCTTGTCGCGCTGCTCCTGACGGTTCTGCGCCAGGAGGATCAGCGGGGCGGCGTACGAGGCCTGGAGGCTCAGCATCAGGGTCAGGAAGATGTAGGGGTAGGCGTCGAAGGCCGCGGAGTCGGGCGCGACGGCGTTGAAGACCACCCACACGAGCACGAAGACGGTCATCCACATCAGGAAGCGCGCGGTGCCCATGTAGCGCGCGAACTGCTCGGCGAAGACCCCGAAGGAGTCCGCGTCGTAGCTCGGCCGGCGCACCAGCTGGCGGCGCAGCTCCCGCGGGGTGTCGAGGCGCGGCCGCTGCTCAGGCACGGCGGCCCGCCTGGGATCCGAGCTGGGACCCGAGCTGGGAGGAGCGGCGTCCGCGACGCGTGCTCAGCGAGTCGCGCCAGCCCTCGGGGAGCATGTGGTCGAGCAGGTCGTCGACGGTCACCGCACCGAGCAGGTGGCCGTTCTCGTCGACCACCGGCGCCGCCACGAGGTTGTACGTCGCCAGGTGAGCCGCCACCTCGTCGATGCTCATCTCCGGACGCAGCGTCTCGTTGCCCTCGTCGAGGGCGCCCGCCACCAGCGAGGACGGCATCTCGCGCAGCAGCCGCTGGATGTGCCCGACGCCGAGGAACTTGCCGGTCGGCGTCTCCAGGGGCTGGCGGCAGACGTAGACCTGCGAGGCCAGGGAGGGGGTGAGGTCGGGGTTGCGCACGTGGGCCAGCGCGTCGGCGACGGTCGCGTCGGGGCCGAGGATGACCGGCTCGGGGGTCATCATCGCGCCGGCGGTGTCCTCGACGTAGGACATCAGCCGCCGCACGTCCTCGGCCTCCTCGGGCTCCATGAGGTCCAGCAGCGCGGTGGCGGTCTCCGGGGGGAGCTCGGCGATCAGGTCGGCCGCGTCGTCGGGGGACATCTCCTCCAGGACGTCGGCGGCGCGCTCGTCCTCGAGGTGGCTCAGGATCTCGACCTGGTCCTCCTCGGGCAGCTCCTCCAGCACGTCGGCGAGCCGCTCGTCGGCCAGGGCGCTCACCACGGCCGTCCGTCGCTCCGGGGGCAGCTCGTGGATCATGTTCGCCGCGTCGGCCGGCTTCATCTCGTTGAGCGCGTGCACGAGGTGGGTGGCGCCCTGGGTCTCCTCACGGCGGGTCAGCCCCTCCACGTCGCGCCACTGCACGACGTGGGTCTGGCCGCGGCGGCGCAGCCCCTTGCCCGGCTCCTGGACCGCGACGCGGGACAGGACCCAGTCGCGGTTGCGGGCCTGCTCCAGCGCCACGTCGTAGACCACGCCGCTCACCCCGCTGCTCGGGATGCGCACGGTGCGGTCGAGCATCTGGCCGATGACGAGGGTCTCGGTGGTGCGCTGCTCGAAGCGGCGCATGTTGAGCAGCCCGGTCGTGTAGACCTGCCCGGCGTCGATGTTGGTCACGCGCGTCATCGGCACGAAGATCCGGCGCCGGCCGAACACCTCACCGACCAGGCCGAGCACCCGCGGCTCGCTGGTCTCCGAGCGCACCGCGGCGACGACGTCGCGGACCTTGCCGACCTGGTCGCCCTGGGGGTCGAAGATGGGGAGCCCGACCAGCCGTGCGGCGTAGACGCGGACCGGGCTGGAGCTCACGGGACGAGGCTAGGCCATCGCGCGCGCCCCGGGCCGCGGGTGGCACGATGGCCGGGTGCGCGTCGTCGTCCACGTGGGCCTGACCAAGACGGGCACCACCCACCTCCAGGGCCTGCTGGCCGCGCACGCGCCCGCCCTGCACGAGGCGGGGGTGCTCTACCCCGTCCGGCCGCCCGGGCTGCACTTCCGGGGCGCGGTCGACGTCCGCGGCAGCGCGGAGGTCTTCGGCCTGCCGTTCGAGGAGGTGGACGGCGCCTGGGCCCGGCTGTGCGCCCAGGTGCGCGAGCACGTGGAGTCGACCGGCGGCGACGCCGTGATCGGGCACGAGGTCCTCGCGGGCGCCACGCCCGAGCAGGCGGACCGGGCGCTGCAGCAGCTCGAAGGCCTGGAGGTGCACGTGGTGGTGACCGCGCGCGACCTCGGACGGCAGGCCGTCGCGCACTGGCAGGAGAGGGTGAAGCTGGGGGAGACCCGCAGCTTCGCGGACTTCGAGGGCGAGGAGCTCTTCGCCGACTCCGGCCGCGACCGCGGCCCCGACGCCGGGGGCGTACGGCCGCGCTTCTGGCACGGTCAGGACTTCGCCGACACCCTGCGCCGCTGGACCTTCGCCCTGCCGCCCGGGCACGGGCACCTCGTCGTCTGCCCCGCGCCCGGTGCCCCGACGGGGGAGCTGTGGCGGCGGTTCGGCGAGGCGGCCGGGCTGCCGGCCGCCGTGGTGGAAGCCGTCGACGCAGACGCGGACGTGCGCGCCAACGCCTCGCTCGGGGCCGCCGAGGTGGCGCTGCTGCGTGAGGTCAACGCACGGATCGGGGACTCGCTGCCCACCGACGTACGCCACCGGGTCGTGAAGAGGGAGTACGCCGAGGGCGAGCTCGCCGCGCGCGACTCAGCCCCGGCCCGGACCCCGGCCACGGCGGCCGGGCTGCTGGCCGACCGGACCCGCGCCTGGCTGGAGGAGGTCCGCGAGGCCGGTCACGTCGTGCACGGGCCGGCCGAGGACCTCGAGCCGGTCGTCGCGGGGCCCGGGGACCCGGCCCCGGACGCCACGCCGCCCGCCGACCTGGACCCCGACGAGGTCGTGGCGATGCTGCGCGCCCGGGTTGCGGGCAGCGACGGCGGCCCCGCCCGCCGGCCGCGCTGGTGGCGCCGGGGCTGATGTCCGCCACTAGGGTGCGGGGCATGCAGACCGGCTCGCAGGTCCCGAGCGGCCAGGCCCCGTTGCTCGCGGTCAGCACCATCAAGGACAGCCCCGACCACGTGCGGCGCTACGTCGAGGGCAACCTCGCCGGCGGGGTCGACCACCTCGTGGTGTTCCTGGACGCGCCCTCCGACGACGAGCAGGACGAGGTCCTCGCACTGCTCACCGAGCACCCGCGGGTCAGCGTGGTCCGGGCGGGAGGCGCGTGGTGGGGCGGGCAGCGCCCCCGCGAGCTCAACGTCCGGCAGTGCATCAACGCCAACGTGACCCGGCGCGTGCTCGCCGACCTCGGCCTGGGTCGGGGATGGCTGCTGCACGTCGACGGCGACGAGGTCGTCCGGGTCGACCGGGAGGCCCTCGCCCGGGTGCCCGAGGAGACGCTGGCGCTGCGCCTGGCGGTGCGCGAGGCCGTCTCGAGCAGCACCTGGACCGAGCAGCCGACCGCCTTCAAGGCCGAGCTCGACGACCGCGACCTCGCGCTGCTGCACGGGCTCGGGGTCATCGACGAGCCGAGCAACCAGGTGTGGATCCGCGGCCACGTCATGGGCAAGTCCGCCGTGCGCATCGAGGCCGACCGCTGGCTGACGCTGCACAAGGTGGCCCGCGAGGACCGCGGCCACGAGCCGGGCCTGGAGGACGACGCCTGGCTGGTCCACCACTACGAGTCCTACTCGCTGGAGGACTTCTGCCGGAAGTGGACCGCGATGGTCGCCTCCGGCCCCCGGGCCGCCTACCGCGCCGAGCGGCGCCAGGTGGCCCGGACCCTGCGCGACCTCATCAGCCGGGGTCTCGAGCCCGAGGCGCTGCGCCGCCAGCTCGAGCGCTTCTACCGGATGCAGGTCGAGGAGGACCTCGAGACGCTGCGCGACCTCGGCGTCGTGACCGAGGTCGACCCCCTGGTGCCGCTGGAGGGCGCTCCGGTCGCCCCCGGGGCGGTGCCCGTGGCGGACCTCGAGGCCGCGCTGGAGGAGTGGCGCGGGCGTGCCAAGACCGAGGAGGAGTTCTTCCGCGGCACCTCGCCGGCAGGACCGGGTGCCGCCGGCGACGGCGCCGAGCGCGGTCGGCGCCGTGGGCTCCTGGGCGGTCGGGGGCGCTGAGCCCGGGGCGTTCCTGGGCGCGAGACCTCGGGCCGATGCGGTCGCGGGGCCCTTTGCCCGTGTACTCTCGCTGCGTCGTGCTCCTAGGCGTCCGGCCGCGCGGCGGTGGGCGTCCGAACACCCGGGAGAAGTTCCGTGCTCCGTCTCCACACCACCCGCGCGCGCCTGGCCACGATGGTCCTCGCGCTCGCCCTGGTCCTGGCCTCGGCCGCCGCCGTGCTGCTCGCCCCGACCGCCCCGCAGGCCGTCGCCGCGGAGACGAGCGCGGAGCAGAAGCCGACGTACAAGGCCCAAGAGGGCCCCACGTTCAACACCGCGATCGGTGACCAGTCCTCCCGCCGCGCGATCCTCGACCTGATCCTCCAGACGATCCGGCACACCTCGCCCAAGGGCCAGATCAAGATCATGACCTGGAACTTCATGAACGCCGGGGCGGCCGACGCGCTGATCCAGCGGGCGCAGAAGGGCACCACCGTGCGGGTGCTCATCGACGCCAACAACAACGACGAGGACACCGACAACCCGTCGTTCCGCCGCTTGAAGAAGGGCCTGAAGGCCACCAACGGCAAGAACGAGAAGGGCGCCACCAAGTCCTTCGCGCGCATGTGCCGCGGCTCGTGCCGCGGCAAGAGCGGCGCCGCCCACACGAAGATGTTCCTCTTCGACAAGGTCGGCCTCTCGCGCAACGTCCTGATCCAGGGCAGTGCCAACCTCACCACCGCGGCCGCGGCCAACCAGTGGAACGAGGTCTACACCTACGTCGGTCGCGACAAGATCTACGACTTCGCCGAGGGCATCTTCGACCAGATGTGGCGCGACAAGCCCACCAAGAACGCCTACCGCGCCTTTGAGGGCAACCGCTACAGCCTCTACTTCTCGCCGTACTACGGGAAGTACTTCGAGGAGGACCCGGTCCAGGCGATGATGGACCGGATCCGTTGCAAGGGCGCGCGCAAGGCCGGCAACGCCAACGGCCGCACCATCGTGCGCAGCGCCCCCGACGTGATCCGCGGCAAGCGCGGCATGATCGCCGCCCGGCGTCTCAAGACGCTGTGGGACCAGGGCTGCGACGTGCGGATCGCCTACACCGTCATGGGCCGTGACGTGAAGAAGCACCTCAACGGCGGCGGCGGTCGCGGCCCGGTCCCGATGAAGCACCTCGTGCAGGACTTCGACGGCGACGGCGACTTCGACAACTACTTCCACCTCAAGGTGCTGACCATCAACGGTCGGATCGGCGCCGACCGGACGGCGTACGTCACCTTCAACGGCTCGGCCAACACCTCCGACCCCTCCAGCAGGTCCGACGAGCAGATCGGCAAGCTGGTCGGCAAGAGGAACACACTGGCCTACCAGCGCTTCATCGACCGCTGGTTCGAGAACCCGCCGCCCAACGCGGGACGACGGGCCGACGCCGACCCGAACATCGACCCGTACCAGCACGTCGACATGGACTGAGGCCGCGGTGCTCGACCTGCGCGTGCGCCGCGTGGACGCCGACGGCGTCGGCCTGGTGGTGCTGGGCTCGGACCGGGTGGTCGACGTCCTCTTCGACGGGCGCCGCATCTGGTCGTTCTGGGTACGCCGCGACACCGAGCCGGGTCGCGGGGCGGCTCGGCCGGTCCGCACGGTGGGCTGGCCGCCGGCCATGCGGCCGCACCTGTCCGGCACCGGCTCGGTGACGCTGCGCGACCACGTCTCCGGAGCCGACGTCTGGAGCGGTGAGGTCCGCTTCACCGACGACGACCGCCGGGTCGAATTCGTGGACCGACAGGGCCACCCCATCGCGCTGGACAAGGCCAACCGGTTCAGCCCGGTCTTCTCCGAGCGCACCGCCGCGGACCTCGACCCGCTGCTGGACGCCATGACCGAGCTGCTGGAGGTGCTCGCGGGCGCCGGGGTGGCCGCGTTCCCGGCGTACGGCACCCTGCTCGGCGCCGTCCGGGAGGGCGACTTCCTGGGCCACGACTCCGACGCCGACCTCGGCTACGTCTCCTCGCGGTCGAACCCGGTCGACGTGATCCGCGAGTCCTTCGAGCTGCAGCGGGTGGTCGCGGCCGCCGGCTACCGCACCTACCGCTACAGCGGTCTGGCCTTCCGCGTCGACGTGGTCGAGGCCGACGGCGCCACCCGCTTCCTCGACGTCTTCGGTGGCTTCCTCGACGGCGGCCGCCTCTACCTCATGGGCGAGGTCGGCACCCCGTTCGAGCGGGACTGGCTGCTGCCGCTGGGCACGGTGTCGCTGCGGGGACGCGACTACCCGGCGCCGGCCCGGCCCGAGAAGCTGCTCGAGGCGATGTACGGCCCGTCCTGGAAGGTGCCGGACCCGGCCTTCAAGTTCGAGACCCCGCGCGAGACCACCGAGGTGCTCAACCAGTGGTTCCGCGGCACCGGGCACGCCCGACGGGACTGGGAGCGGCGCGCCGCCCAGCGGCGGCGCCGGCCGGTGCCCAAGGGCTCCTCCGCGCTGGCCAAGCAGCTGCGCCGCGGCGAGGCCGAGGGCACGACCGTCCTCGACGTGGGCGCCGGCCGCGGCCGCGACGCGCTGTGGCTGGCCCGTCAGGGCTTCCCCACCACCGCCTACGACTTCGCGCCCCGCGGCCTGGAGAAGGCCCGGCGCACCGCCCGCCGTCGTGACCTGCCGCTCGAGGTGCGCGCGCTGAACCTCGACGAGTGGCGCTGGGTCCTCAGCGAGGGTGCGCGCATGAGCCGTGCCGGTGACGGCCCGCGCGCGATGCTCGCGCGCCACGTCCTCGACGCCACCGACGAGCTCGGTCGTCAGTCCCTGGGACGGCTGGCCTCGATGTCCCTGCGCGGGGGCGGACGCCTCTACGTCCAGACCTGGACCGGCAAGGGCCGCGGGGGAGCCGGCCTGGTGCCGGTGCGCACGAAGCAGGTGCAGAAGCTCGTCGAGCGGCACGGGGGCACCGTGCTCGACGTGTCGGAGTCGCTCGGTGGAGGATCGGACGGCGGCAAGGGATCGGTCGGAAGGGTGGTCGCGCAGTGGCGATGAAGCAGGGACTCAAGCAGCGGCTCCAGCGGGTCGTGCCCGGTGGGGGCGACCAGGAGCTCGCCGAGCGGGTCGCCCGCCTCGAGCGCGAGGTCGCCGACCTGCGCCGGCACAACCTGCGGCTGGCCGAGCTGGCCGACGTCGTGCAGGAGCTGCTCGTGCCCATGGCCCAGCGCGACCAGGAGCGGGTGGACGCGGCGATCGCCGCCTTCCAGGACGCGCTGTGACCACAGCGACGTCGCCGGGGCTGGTCCCGCGGTGACTCGTCGGGCCTTCCTGCACATCGGTCTGCCCAAGACCGCCACGACCTACCTGCAGACGATCCTGTGGGGTCAGCGCGACGCCGTCGCCGAGCAGGGGCTGCTGCTGCCGGGCCGCGAGCGCCGCGACCACCTGTGGGTCTCGCGCGTCGTGCGCGAGGAGCCCGACCGCAAGCGTCGCCCCGAGCGTGAGCACCAGGCGATGGACCGCGTCCTCGCCGACGTGGCCGCCTGGGACGGTGACGTGCTGGTCTCCCACGAGTTCTTCGCCGCCGCCTCCACCGAGCAGGCCGCGGCGTTCGCGGCCCGGCTGGCGGCCACCGACCGCGAGGTGCACGTCATCGTGACCGCCCGCGAGCCGCTCGGGCTGTTCACCGCCAGCTGGCAGGAGAGCCTGAAGAACCGCAGCACCACGCCGCTGGCCGACTACGGCCGCAGCGAGTCGACCAGCCCGCAGGACATCTGGGACTGGCGCACCCTGGACCTCTCGCTCGTCCTCGAGCGGTGGCTCGCCGTGGTCCCGGGCGAGCGCACCCACGTGCTGCCGCTGGACCGCTCCGCGGACCGTGAGGAGATCTGGCGACGGTTCGCCGGTGTGGTGGGGATCGACCCCACCCGCGTCGACGTGTCCGGGTCCTTCCCCAACGAGTCCATGGGGGTGGTCGAGGCCGAGCTGCTGCGCCGGGTCAACGGGCACCTCGGGGAGTTCCGCTCCGCCTTCGACCGCGGCGTGTGGATCCGCACCTTCCTCGCCGACGAGCGCCTGGTGACCCGCGGGGGAGAGCGGTTCTGGCCCTATCCCGACCAGGTGGCGGACTGCCGGGCTCGGGGCGAGCGCGCCGTCGCCCTGCTGGCCGAGCGGGACGTGGACCTGGTCGGTGACCCCGGGTGGCTGCTGGTCCCCGAGACGCTGGAGCAGCGTCGTACGCCGGACACCGTGAGCGACACCGAGGTCGCCGACGCCGCGGCCGAGGTCATCGCGGGGCTGCTGGGCGACGTGCGCGCGCTGAAGGCGGAGGCCAAGCAGGCCGGCGCCACCGAGCAGCCCGGTCTGCCGTCCCGGGTGGTCAGTCGCCTGCGGGGGCGACGGTCGCCGTCGCGCTGATGTAGAAGTGGTCGCTGATGCGGCGGTTCACGGTGGACTCGTCGATGACGTAGCCGCTGAAGGAGACATCGGGGCTGCCGACGATCCAGTCCACCGGCATCCGCCCCGGCGGGCGGCACCCGCCCGAGGTGCTGCCACCGACCGCGGCGACGAAACCCGTGGGCGGCAGGAACGCGCAGAAGAACGCGGCGCGGTCGTTCATGTCGCCGGTGACGAGAACGGGCAGTCCGCTCTGCCGCAGCGCGTTGACCTCGGCGACGCCGCGGCGCCACCCGGCGACGCGCGTGGAGGTGTTGCGGGCGTCGTGGCCGGCGGAGGGGTGCATGTTGACGACGTAGAACTCGCGCTTGGTCGGCTTGTCGCGCAGCCGCACGATCGTCTGGGGACGGGTGCGGTTCATGAAGACGATGGGGAACGTCGAGCCGGAGACCAGCTCGAAGCGGCTCGGGTCCCACAGCACGGTGTTGTCGGGGTCCGCGGCGCCGGGACCGGGGTAGCCCACGAAGCCGGTCATCCGCATGATCGTGCCGAGCTGGTCGGGCTTGGCCTCCTGCAGCCCGACGACGTCGGTGCCGTGGCTGCGCAGCACGCCCACGCCCTGCGGCGTGCGGGTGCCGGCGGCGGGGAAGTTGCGCCGCGCACCACCGGGCCCGGTGTGGTTGCTCCCCAGGACGTTGAACGAGGCGATCTGGAAGGAGAACGGCTGGGCGGCGCGCTTGGCGGCGATGCGCTCGGCCTTCAGCCGCGCCTTGCGCTGCTCCTCCAGCCGCTTCAGCTCGGCCTTGCGGGCCTTGGTGAGACGGAGCTTCTCGCCGGCCACGACCGGCTGGGGCGCTTCCTCGAGGAGCTGGGCGGTCATCGCGCCGCTGATGCTCATGCCGACCGTGCGCCGGGTGGGCTCCGCGGGGTCGTCGGCGAAGGGGTCGACGACCGCGGCCGCGGTGACGCCACCGGTGACCAGGACCGCGGCGATGATCGCCGGCACCAGCCGTCGCACTAGACTCCCGGAGGCACGTGGGGTCTCGGCGCGGTGCTTGCTGGGGTCCGACATGACCGGGTGAGTCTACCTGAGCCTGAACCAGCCGGAGGATCGATGCGGAGCGACGTCCAGGGCCTCCGTGCCGTGGCGGTCCTGCTCGTCGTGGTCGCCCACCTCGGTGTCGACGTCGTCTCGGGCGGCTACCTCGGTGTCGACGTCTTCTTCGTCATCTCCGGCTTCCTCATCACCGGCCTGCTGCTGCGCGCCCGCGAGCGCCCGGACGCCCCCGGCCTCGGCGGTGCCCTGGTCGACTTCTACGCGCGGCGCGCGCGACGCATCCTGCCCGCCGCCACGGTCGTCCTGGTCGCCACCTGCGGCATCTCGGCGCTGCTGCTCCCGGTCGTGCGGGTGGGGGAGATCCTCACCGACGCGTGGTGGTCGGCGCTGTTCGCCGCCAACATCCGCTTCGCGCTCGTCGAGACCGACTACTTCGCCGAGGGCCGCCCGGTCTCGCCGCTGCAGCACTACTGGTCGCTGTCGGTCGAGGAGCAGTTCTACCTCGTGTGGCCGGTGCTGCTGCTCGTGGTCGCCGCGCTGGCCGTGCGTCGCCGCCGCGACCCGGTCGGCTCGGTCCAGCACGTGCTGACGGTGCTCGTCGTGGCCTCGCTGGCCTGGTCGGCGTGGGCGACCTACGCCTCGCCCGACACCGCCTACTTCTCCACGCTGACCCGCGGCTGGCAGCTGGGGGCAGGAGCGCTGCTGGCCGTCGTCCTGCACCGTCGTACGTCGTCGGGTACGCCGCTGGGCGGCCGCCCCGGGGTGCTGGCCGCGGTCGGGATGCTGCTCGTCGTGTCCTCGGCGTTCGTGCTGACGCCGCAGTCCCCGGTGCCCGGGGTGGTCACGGTGCCCGTGGTGCTGGGCACCGTGCTGCTGCTGCTCGCCGGGGCGCTGCCCGGCGGCGCGGACACCTGGGTGGCGCGGGGGCTGTCGCTGCGGCCGATGCAGGTCGTGGGCGACTGGTCCTACTCGATCTACCTGTGGCACTTCCCGGTCATCATCGTGGCCCGCAGCCACCTGGGCGGGCTCTCCCCGGCGGCCGTCGCGGTGTGCGTGGTGGCCATCGGGGTGCTGAGCGGGCTGACCTACCACCTGGTGGAGCAGCCCTTCCGGCGACGGGGGAGCCGGTGGGACCTGGCCCGCTGGGCGGTGCCGATGTACCCCGCCGCGGTCGTGGTGCTGGCGCTGGGCGTGCTGGCGTCGCAGACCTGGCTCGACCACCGGGTGGCCTCGACACGCAGCAACCCGGCCGTGCAGCCGGCCGACTACCTCGACGAGGGGCTCAGCGCCGACCCCGTGCGCGCGCTGGTGCAGGCCTCGGTGCTGGCCGCCCAGGAGGGGCGCCCGATCCCCGGGCGGCTGGTCCCGGGGCTGCTCGACATCCGCCGGGACACGGCGTCGCTGGGCGACTGCGACTACCGCACCGGGACCCGGGAGCTGTGCCCCGAGGGCGACCCCGACGCGGAGCGCTCGATCGTGCTCGCCGGCGACTCCCACGCGCGGGCCTGGAGCCCGGCGGTCCGTGCCGTGGGGGAGCGGCTGGGCTACCGGGTCTACACGCTGGCCTACACCGGCTGCCCGACCAACGCCGCGATCCGCCTGGACCCGGAGACCGGGCGCCACTGGGACGCCTGCGAGGACTTCGTGGCCTTCACCCAGGAGACGGTCGCCGAGCTGGAGCCGGAGCTGGTGCTCGTGTCCAACGCCCCGCTGGCGCCGGTCGAGGACGTGGACTCCGGCGAGGTCGTGACCAAGGGCGAGGGGCGCGAGGTCTACGCGGCCGCGGTCGACCGCGGTCTGGAGGTCGCCCTGGCCGGCCTCGCCGAGCACGCCGATCGCGTGGTGCTGCTGGCCAACACCCCGAAGCTGCCCCGTGAGCAGGCCGTGTGCCTCTCCCGCGCCGACGACCTCGGCGACTGCCTGCTCTCGCCCGAGCGGGGTCCGCGGCAGCTGCAGCGCGGCTTCATGGACGTGGCGACCGGTCTGGGCCTCGAGGCCGTCGACGCCGAGAAGTGGTTCTGCGAGCGGCGGCGCTGCCCCTCGGTCGTGGGGAGCTTCGTGACGATGCGCGACTCCGAGCACATGACCACCGCCTACTCGGTGCACCTCGCGGACGCTCTTTCTCAGGACCTCGGCCTGGGGACCGATCCCTCCTCGTGAGGAGGGCCAGGACGTCCCCGAGGAAGCCTCCCGGACGACCCGACGAGCGGGCCGGCGAATTACACGTCTGTAGTTGTCGCGAACGTCTTGTCGTGTGGCCTGTGTTGCTGTTGTGATTCCTGTGACGAGGGCGCCGAAGCGCCCTCGCCTGCTGAGGAACGAGGAGTCGAGATGATGCTGCGCCGGGCCCTGGCGAGCGGGCTGAGTGCTGCCGTGGCGACCGCCGGCGTGGCCGCGCTGGCCGTGACCGCCGGACCGACGGGTGGGCTGCTGAGCGCCCCCGGCGACCTCGCGCTGGCCGCGGCGACCGGGTGCGCCAGCGAGCCCGAGCCGCCGACGTACACGCCCACCGCCACTCCGTCGAGCAGCCCGACCGGCACCGCCACGGCGAGCGCCAGCCCGACCCCGGCCAAGGCGACCGGGACCAGCAGCCCGACCAGCACGCCGACCGCCGACCCCGAGCCCACGACCGACCCCGAGCCGGTCACCTCGGTGGAGATGGTCCAGGCCAACATCAAGTCCGGCACCGCGCTGAAGAAGTTCAAGGCCGACCTGCGCAAGGTCTTCCGCACCTGCCCCGACTTCGTGACCTTCAACGAGGTCCCGATGCGCCAGCCGCAGTACCTCGCGCCGGCGGGCTACGAGATGTTCCGCACGCCCGGCCAGTACACCGGCGCCAACCCGGTGGTGTGGCGCACGGACCGTTGGGTCCCCGAGGCGCGCGGGACCACGATGATCAGCAACAAGCAGGGCTTCGGCAAGGGCCAGCACGTGATGTGGGGCGTGCGCTACGCCAACTGGGTGACCCTGCGCTCGGTCGACGGCAAGCAGACCGTGTCGGTCGTCGCGGTCCACATCGCGCCGAAGTCGCCGCGCACCACCAAGCTGCTCGGCCCCTCGATCCAGCGCCTCGGCGCGCTCGTGGGCCAGCTGAGCGGCAGCGGCCCGGTCCTGGTCGGTGGCGACTTCAACCGCCACTACAAGTCCTCGGAGTACCCCCGCGCGCTCCTCGACGCCGCTCGTCTCAACGCGGTCTACGACCTGTCGGGCAAGTACGAGCCGACCGGCGACCACCGCGGCGCCACCATCGACTACGTCATGGTGCGCCCGGCCGAGGTGTTCACCGTGCTCAAGCAGCGCACCCGCGAGCTGAACTCCGACCACGACGCCGTCGTCGTCGAGCTCTCGCTGCCCGAGGAGACCGTGGGCGAGCCCGTGATCAGCTTCTCGGCCGGCACCACCGTCAACGACCCGGCCTCGGTCTCCCAGCGCGGCCGCAGCACCGTCATCCGCTCGATCAAGAGCGTCATCAAGGCCGTGCCGGCCGGTGAGGAGCTGCGGGTGCGCACCTCCTCCCTCGACGTACGCCGGGTGGCGGCCAAGCTGCTGGCCGCGGCGCGCCGGGGGGTGACCGTCAACGTCGTCACCGGCACCACCGAGTCCACGACCCCCGAGCGCTGGCTGACCAAGCAGCTCTCGGAGATCCCGGGCTCTTACGTCCGTCACCGTCCTGCTGCCTTCGAGGCGGGGACCACCTCCTCGGTGCTGCTGGCCGGCCGCGCCGGCATCACGCCCTGGGTCTCGCTGGCCCTGGACCGCGGCCTGTCGCGGACGATGGTCAGCCAGCGCACCGTGCTGCGCCTGGAGACCAAGAAGAAGGCCTACAAGAAGCAGGTGCGGGCCTTCAAGGCCGACGCCGCGCCGCCCTCGGCCGAGCCCGAGGAGCCGACCGAGGAGCCCGGTGGCGAGCCGGGCGAGGGCGAGGGCGGGGACGTGCCGCAGCCCGAGGAGACCGCTGCCCCCTAGGGTGTGCGCGTGACCCGGCCGCTCTACCTCCACATCGGTCTGCAGAAGACCGGCACGTCGTACCTCCAAGGGCTCTTCCTCGGCTCCGTCGACGCGCTGCGCGAGGCCGGTCTCGACGTCTACCCGACGCACCGCCGCGCGGCGTACTGGCTGATGCTCGACGTGCGCGACCGGTTCCGTCCGCACGACCCGCCGCAGGCGCGCGAGGTGCTGCGCGACCTGCCCGGCAACCTCGACGCCGCCCGGGGGCGGGCGGCGCTGGTCTCCGAGGAGTCCTTCTCACCTGCCGACGACGCGCAGGTCCAGCGGCTGCTCGCGGCCTGCTCGGACCGCGAGGTCCACGTGGTCGTCACCGCCCGCGACCTGGGCCGCCAGATCCCCTCGGTGTGGCAGCAGGGGCTGCAGTCCGGCCGCGCCATCACCTTCCCCGACTACCTCGCGCGCCTGCACAAGACGCAGGGCACGCCCGCCCCGATCTGGTGGCAGAAGGACCTGCCGGCGGTCCTGGAGAAGTGGAGCCGGCACGTGCCGGCCGAGCGCATCCACGTCGTCACGGTGCCCCCGCCCGGGGCCGAGAAGGGGCTGCTGCTCGAGCGCTTCTGCTCGGTGCTCGGCATCGACCCCGCCCTCCTGGACCAGTCCTCGGTCGGTCGGGCCAACCGCGGCCTGCGACTGGAGCAGGCCGAGGTGCTGCGCCGGGTCAACGCCGGCATCCCCGACGACCTCAAGCGACGTGACGTCTACGGCGACGTGGGCAAGCGCGGCTTCTCGGTCAAGGTCCTCGGTGGGGCCGAGGGCCGGCCGATCCTGCTGCCCGAGAGCGAGCGCGCCTGGTGCGAGGAGCTCTCGCAGCGCTACGTCGACCACGTGCGCGAGGGCGGCTACGACGTCGTCGGCGACGTGGAGGACCTGCTGCCGCGCGACTCCGCCTTCGCGCCCGACGAGCAGGAGGTGAGCGAGGAGCAGGTCGCGCAGGTGGCGGTCGACGCGCTCACCACCATGGTCTCGCGCCAGCTCACCACCCACCGGACCCGCAAGGACCGGGCGGCCGCGGAGGCCGCCGAGCGCGCCCGCCGCGGCTGGCGGGGCCGGGTGCGACGCCTGCTCGGCGCCGGCGTCAGCAGATGAGCGGGACCACGATCTCGTCGGGGATGCCCGGCGTCAGGTCGTAGGACGCACGCACCACGCGGTGGTCGGAGACCCGGCTGGGGTGGGTGCTGACGACGTTGACCCCCAGCTGGCCGCGGTGCATGAGGTAGTCGATGCGGCTGCGCGGCTGCGCCGACGGGTGGGTCAACCCGGCGCCGCGACCCGCGGCCGCCCAGGTGTCGGTCGCGACGCCGCGCAACGTGGTGATGGGCGCCGAGGCCGGGCGTGCGTTGAGGTCGCCGCCCAGCACGACACGGTGCGGGTCGTCGGCCAGGATGCGCGCCACGGTGCGGGCCTGGGTCAGCCGCGCGTCCTGCGAGGTGTGCTCGAAGTGCGTGGTGAACACGCTGACCCGCTGGCCCGGCAACGGCTCGACCACCACGCGGAGCAGGCCGCGCTGCTGGGTGCCCGGCGGGCGGGGCAGCAGGGTGTTGCTGCTCTCGAGGATCGGGTACGCCGACAGCACGGCCGTGCCGTAGCGGCTGTCGCTCGGGCGGAGCACGTTGGTCGCGAAGGCGTACTCCATGCCCAGCTGGCCCGCGAGGTAGGCGGCCTGGTCGACGCGACCGCTGTTGATGCGGTTCTTGTCGACCTCCTGCAGCAGCCACACGTCCACGTCGAGGGCGGCCATCTCGCGCGCGATCTGCGGCAGCATCAGCCGGGTGCGCCCCCGGTTCCACCCCGAGTGGATGTTGAAGCTCGCGACCTCCAACGAGCTGTCGGTGCTGACCACGCAGCTGCTGGCGCGCTTCGGCAACCCACCGGGCAACCGCTGGGGCTTGGGGAGCGCCGCCGTACCGCTGCTGCCCTTGCGCTTGCCCTTGCCCTGGCTGGTGCCCTCGATCGGGTCACCGCCGGTGACGACGTCCTGGGCGGGACGGGCGCCAGGGGTGACCGTGGTCTGGCCGGGGGCGGTGGTGGGCAGCGTGCGGGTGGGCTGGCGGGAGACGAAGAACGCGGTGGCGGCGAGGCTGAGGACCAGGATCAGGCCGATCGCCTCGAGCCACGGCCGTCTGGGTCCGTCCATTCCTCCACCCGGGATCGCGCGCCGGTCATGACGCGCCTGTCATGATCTGACCCGTCCAGTGTAGGAGCCGTCACACCGCTCGGGGCTCGAACGGGCCTCCCGTGGTCACCGACGGTCGGTTACTCTCCGGTAACAGTTCGTTCGTCGACATGGAAGGACCCCCATGACCCGCCTGTGCACGACCGAGGGCCTCACCGAGGACCAGTCCGAGATCCTCAAGGCCGTGCGGGCCTTCGTGGACAAGGAGATCATCCCGGTCGCCAACGAGCTCGAGCACGCCGACGAGTACCCCACCGAGATCATCGAGGGCCTCAAGGAGCTCGGCGTCTTCGGCCTGATGATCCCCGAGGAGCACGGCGGGCTCGGCGAGTCGCTGCTGACCTACGCGCTGTGCGTGGAGGAGATCGCACGTGGCTGGATGAGCGTCTCCGGCGTCATCAACACCCACTTCATCGTGGCCTACATGCTCATGCAGCACGGCACGCCAGCGCAGAAGGAGAAGTACCTCCCGAAGATGGCGACGGGTGAGGTGCGCGGCGCCTTCTCGATGTCCGAGCCCGGCCTGGGCTCCGACGTCTCGGCGATCTCGACCAAGGCCACCAAGACCGACGACGGCTACGAGATCACCGGCCAGAAGATGTGGCTGACCAACGGCGCCACCTCCACGCTGGTCGCGTGCCTGGTCAAGACCGACGAGGGTGCGGACTCGGTCTACAAGAACATGACGACCTTCCTCATCGAGAAGGAGGCCGGCTTCGGCGAGACCGCCCAGGGCGTCACCGTCCCGGGCAAGATCGACAAGATGGGCTACAAGGGCGTCGAGACCACCGAGCTCGTCCTCGAGGGCCACAGGATCTCCGCCGACCAGATCCTCGGTGGGGAGCCCGGCAAGGGCTTCTTCCACATGATGGACGGCGTCGAGGTCGGCCGCGTCAACGTCGCGGCCCGCGCCTGCGGCCTCGCCTGGCGCGGCTTCGAGCTGGCCGTCGAGTACGCCCAGCAGCGCAAGACCTTCGGCAAGGCCATCGCCGAGCACCAGGCCGTGCTCTTCCGCCTCGCGGAGATGGCGACTAAGGTCGAGGTCGCGCACACGATGATGGTCCGCGCCGCCCGCCTCAAGGACAAGGGCGAGCGCATGGACGTCGAGGCCGGCATGGCCAAGATGGTCGCCTCGGAGTACGCCAACGAGGTCGTCGAGGACGCCTTCCGCATCCACGGCGGCTACGGCTACTCCAAGGAGTACGAGATCGAGCGCCTGATGCGCGAGGTCAAGTTCATGCTCATCGGCGAGGGCACCTCCGACATCCAGAAGATGATCATCGGCCGCCAGCTCCTCAAGGAGTACAAGCTCTGAGCGCCTGTCGCTGACGCCTGATCGTGCGGCCCGGTTCCCGAGAGGGGGCCGGGCCGCTGTCGCGCCGGGGCGAGCGGCCACGTCGGTCAGCATCTGAGGGTGAACTCGATCTGGTGGTCGGCCAGGACGCGCGTGTCGTAGCGGGGGTCGTGGGCGGTGCGGTGGTGGGTGGGGCACAGCAGCCGGCCGTTGGTGAGGTCGGTGGTGCCGCCGGCGGCCCAGGGCTGGTCGTGGTGGGCATGGCAGAACCACGACGCGGTGCGGCAGCCCACCGCGGTGCAGCCGCGGTCCCGGGTGGCCAGCGCGATGCGTTGGGCACGGGTGAACAACCGCCTCCGGCGGCCGACGTCGAGGACCTCGCGCCTGCCGCCGAGGACCACGGGGACGATGCCGGCCTCGCACGCCAGGCGTCGGGCGGTGTGGGCGGCGATCCGGTCGCCGGTGTCCAGGGTGGCGGCCGCCAGGCCTCCGGTGAGGGTGTCGAGGGTCATGGTGACCACCACGGTCGCGCCGGTCGACATCTCCGGGACCTGGGAGCCGTCAAGCCGCTCCAGCAGCTCGCAGAGGGCGGCACCGAGCTCGACGGCGGTGGCGGCCTTGACCGGTTCCGGCCGCTCACCCTCGCCCTGCTCGCCCGCTGTGGCAGGACTGGTCGTGAGGGCGGGTTTGTCGTGGACGACCAGGGCCAGCAGCTGCTTGCGGAGCATCCCGGCGTGCAGCTCGGGGACGGTGAAGCGGCCATGCACGCTGCCCTGCCCGTCAGGGGTCATGGTCAGCATCGTCTTCCGCGCGGCTGCGCGTTCCTCGGCCTCCAGGCGGGCTGCCTCGTGGCGTCGGCCACGGCGGGGGCGACGACGTCGAGGACCCGGTCACCCAGCACGCGCAGATCGCAGGCGTCGTGGTGCGCAGCGAGGTCGACCAGCCGCTGCTCGGCAGCAGCCCGCACTGTGGCGGGGACGTCGACCGGTAGGGCGTCCAGAGCACGGGCGATGACCTCGGCCTGCTCGGTGATCACCCGGCCGGCGGCGTACCCCTCCCGGAGCCGGGCGTAGGTCTCCAACGTCGTGGCGAGGTGCACCGCCCGGCGCGACGACCTCACGGTGGTGCGGGTGGCGCGGGCCAGCCACGTCGCCGTGGTCGCGGCACCCGTGGCCTCCTCGACCCGCACGGACGAGGCATGCGCGAGCACGCGGTGCTTGAGCTCACCCAGGCGGGCCTCGGCCGCAGCGATCTCCACCAACGAGGCCGCGGTCGCTGTCTGGTCGAGACCGATCAGGGAGACCTCGTCGAGCTCGGTGAGCGCACCGGCGATGACCGCGACTCCGCGGTCCACCTGGTGCTGCCCGAGTCCTTCCATGACCTGACTCTTCCAGGCAGCACCGACATTTCGAGACGCTCAGAGCGCTGCTGCACAACGCATCCGCGCATCATGACCAGACCGTGACCCGCGTCGTGGCGGCGCCGTTCGGCGAGACCGTGTGCGAGAGTTCTCGACGTGATCAGGACCCTCGTCGGGGCGGACCTCGAGGCCTGCGTCGAGCTCTACGTCGACACGTTCAATGCGCCGCCGTGGAGTGAGTCCTGGACCGCCGAGGACGCGCGTCGGCGGCTGGAAGACGTCATGGCTACCCCTCGATCGCACGGGGTCGGTGCGTGGGACGAGTGCGGCTCGCTGATCGGGTTCGCCGTCGGATGTCGTGAACGATCGGAGCGCGAGGACCACTTCCTGCTCCGTGAGATGTGTGTCCGGAGCGACCGTCGGCAGGAGGGGTGGGGTACCCGCCTCCTGGGCGTGCTGGCGCTGGAGGTGGCGGAGGTCCGCCACTGGTACCTGTTGACGGCGAGGGAGAGCGGGGCCGCTGCCTTCTACGAGAGTCTCGGGTTCCGCCCCGCGCGGCGGATGGGCGTCTACGTCCGCCCCTGACGCGCCGGCTCGGCGTCCGTGTCTCAGCCGCCGATGCCCTCGCCGACCACCTTCACGTCCGAGAGCGTGTAGCCGATCTCCTCGTCGGCCATCCGCTCGTCGCGGTCGATGTAGACCTCGGTCGGGTAGTCGCTGCCCTCGGGCCAGGTCACGTCCACGCGCGCGGCGCCCGCCTCCTCGGCGTCCTCCGCCTCGGCGATGACGTCGTCGATGGTGAGCTCGAAGAACTCCGGTGCCGGTTCGCCGGCCTTCGCGCCGCCGCGCCCGCCGCCCTTCTCGAAGACCGCCTCGACGACCCGGTCGTCCTCGACGGTGACCCGCACGGGCACGGCGGCGTACGGGCAGAAGCACGAGACCTGGAGGGTGAAGGCGTAGTCGGTGGGGCCGAAGCCCACGTCGGGCCCGCTGGTGGGCTCCTCGGCCTCCACGTCCTGGTCGGAGGAGGCGGTGCCGGTGGGGGCCGGCTGGTCGCGCGCCACCTCGTCCTCGCCGCTGCAGGCGACCAGCGGCAGCAGCAGGAGGCCGGCGGTGGTCGCGGCCAGGCCCCGGCGGAGGGTGATGCGCAGCATGCTCATGGTGCTGAGACGCTAGCCCCTCCGGGCCGGTTCCGCGTGGCAGGATGACGCGGGGCTTGTTACCCGCCAGTCACCAGGTGCCAGTCACCAGCCAGTCACCAGCAGCAGAGCAGAGGAGCAGACGTGCAGTTCGGTCGCAGCTACGAGGAGTTCGAGGTCGGTGCGACCTACAAGCACTGGCCCGGCAAGACGGTCACCGAGTTCGACGACCACATGTTCTGCCTGCTCACGATGAACCACCACCCGCTGCACATGGACACCAACTACGCCGAGGAGACCACGCAGTTCGGCAAGAACGTCGTGGTGGGCAACTACGTCTACTCCATCCTGCTCGGCATGTCGGTGCCCGACATCTCCGGCAAGGCGATCGCCAACCTCGAGATCGAGTCGCTGCGCCACGTCGCGCCGACCTTCCACGGCGACACGCTGTACGGCGAGACCACCGTGCTCGACAAGTGGGAGTCGACCTCCAAGGACGACCGGGGCGTCGTCCACGTCGAGACGATCGGCTACAACCAGGACGGCAAGGTGGTCTGCATCTTCCGCCGCAAGGTGATGGTGCCGAAGGACAACTACCTCCAGGCCCGCGGCGGCGAGCAGCCCGGCCGACCGACCCCGCAGCCGGACAAGAACTGGCCCGGCCCGGACGCGAAGGCCGACTGACCCAGTCCCGTGAGGACCCCCACCACCAGCACCTGGGAGCGCTGGACGCGGTGGCCGCTGGCCGGTGCCGCGCTGGTGTTCCTCGTCGCCTACAGCCTGCCGATCCTCGACCCCGGCATGCCGGGGCGGTGGAAGGCGTTCTGCGCCACGGTCGTCGGCCTGCTCTGGCTGGTCTTCATCGTCGACTTCGTGGTGCGGCTGGTCGCCGCCGACCACCGGTTCCGCTGGGCGTGGCACCACGCGTTCGACGCGGCGGTGCTGCTGCTGCCGGCGCTGCGCCCGCTGCAGCTGGTGCTGCTGGTCAAGGTCCTCAACCGCTCGGCCTCGCAGGGACTGCGGGGCCGGGTGGGCCTCTACGTCGGGTTCGGCTCCGGCATCGTCGCCTACGTCGCCGCCCTGGCGGCGCTGCAGGCCGAGAGGTACGCCGAGGGCGCCTCGATCACCTCCTTCGGCGACGCCATGTGGTGGGCCCTGACCACCATGACCACCGTCGGGTACGGCGACACCTACCCGGTCACCACCAGCGGCCGGGTCGTCGGGGCCCTGCTGATGATCACCGGGGTGGCCCTGCTCGGTGTCGTCACCGCCACGCTGGCCAGCTGGCTGGTCGAGCGCGTCACCGGTGCCGACGACGCCGAGGACGAGCGGCGCGAGGCCGCCGAGCGCGAGGAGCTGCGCGCGGAGATCGCCGCGCTGCGCGCGCAGGTCGAGCTGTTGGTGGAGCGCAGCACTCCCCGGCAGGACTGAGCAGCCGGGACCGAGCCGCACGCCACTCGGTACGGTATGCCCGTGCCCGTGCAGCCCTCCTGCTCCCGCTGCTCGGCCCCCGTGACGCCGACCGCGTCGGAGGCCGGAGGCTCCTGGTCGTGCCCCGACCACGGGCCCACGCACGTGCTGTGGCGGCCCGAGGCCGCGACGTACGACGCGCTCGCCTCGCACCTGGGCCGCACCCGCGACTTCCCGACCTACCTCCCGTGGCCGCTGAGCCCCGGCTGGTCGGTCAGCGACCTGGCGTCGGTGACCGAGGGTGACCGGGTCCGCGGCACGCTGACCTGCGTCACCGGCACCAGCGAGCTCGACGGACCCGTCGACGTCCTCGTCGTCAGCGAGGAGCCCGGCACCGGCCTCGGGGCCCGGGTGGCCGGCACGCGCCACGACGACCCCGACCCCGGACACTTCCAGGGGCAGCCCCTGGTGCGGGTGCGCCTGGAGCAGAAGCAGGTGCCGCTGTGGTCGGTCTCGACCAGCGGCTCCAGCGGCGAGTGGGACCGCTCGGTGGTGGCGGGGGAGGCGTTCGGTCGCTGGCTGTGGATCGTGGTCCGGCCGGCCTCCGCGGTGCTGCTGCTCCGCGACGACTGGATCCTGCGCGACGTCGCGCCGGCCGGCCCGCAGCTGGTCGAGCTGCCCTTCGCCGGGCCGGCGCCCCCGTGGTGAGTGCTGTGGTGAGTGCTGTGGTGATCCGGTGAGGGTCGACCTGCACACCCACACCCGGGCCAGCGACGGCACCCAGTCGCCCACCGAGCTGGTGAGCGCCGCCGTCGCGGCCGGTGTGGACGTCCTCGGTGTCACCGACCACGACACCGCGGAGGGCTGGGGCGAGGCGGCGAGAGCGGCCGACGCCGCCGGTCTCGCGCTCGTGCGCGGCATGGAGGTCAGCACCCGGCTCGACGGGCGGGGTGTGCAC
>Ga0208700_1000138_pt1 | contig 26993 bp, 20 predicted proteins | sample DeeseametaMP2016_FD_184179 | JGI IMG/M metagenome (GOLD analysis project Ga0208700, IMG submission 184179) | Marine microbial communities from the Deep Pacific Ocean - MP2016 (SPAdes) | ecosystem: Environmental > Aquatic > Marine > Oceanic | place: East of Hawaii, North Pacific Ocean | collected... | reverse complement strand
ATAATTTTGAATTTGTGACCATCTAAAATATGCGACTGGTTGAGCCGACCAATCAGGCGCACTATTGTATGTTATCCATGTATAAGCCGTACTTTCATTTACAAACTGAAAACTGTCTGGCGGCGTCAAAAAAGATATGTATGAATCTGTATTTCCACATGGGGGATCCACACAATCAAAATCATCTGATGAGTTTGAAGTTGAATTCCATTGCGCTGTTACCCAATTAAGATCATCCAATCCCTCCAATCCTGGGCCTGGATCATAAAATGTTTCTACGAACGGTATTGATTCATAGGTGGTCGTACCAGTTACTACTACGAAATCTCCGCCATGGGAATCGGTTACCTGGCCTAATCCAAAGGAACTGAATAACAGGAAAAGAAAAATAGCAGCAATATTTCTCGACGAATTCATTGAATGGTCACAGTAGCGTTTCGGACTCCACGAATAGATATACTTTCATCCAAAGGTGTGACCAATTCGCACTGTGTAGTGTCGTATTCCACTATTGTTTCGCCAGTGTTCAAGGCTGTAAAGTAGATCTCGGCGATATGCCCCGTTTCTGTAACATAAGATAGAGCGCCTTCAGCACCCAGATACCAAACAAATATATCGAACTCTCCAAAAACTGCGGTATAGGTAAATAATGGTGTATTGGTCCCGTCATTTGTGAATAAAACACCCGGGAGAATTGTATCCAGCTGTAAAAGCTCTGCATCATAAGTAACATGCGTATGCACCCCAGCGAGGGTTGTATCATGTTCAACGATGTAAGACCCAATCGTTACCGAATCACCATTCGCTACCGTCTGGGTCAATGGATGCATCGTCAAAGCCGGCGGAAATACACCGGCAATTGAATCAGCAATAACGTCTATCGGATTATCGAGTGTTATCTCATAGGTTTGGCAGGAAAACCAAATCCAGCTCAGGCTGACAGTTATGGCCGCCAAGCGATACGCCTTCATAATGTCCTCCTTCCTATGTTTTCTCTTGAAATTTTTGTGAATTTATGTCAGAGTTAATTAAAAAGAAAAATAGTTACTTTTTCATGTGATATACCGCACAGGTTAATAATTGTAAACGCAGGGTAATGGTAACGAAAAGAGAAGGAAAAAATAATTTGTTTTTTGTACAGTCAGTTTTTGTGCTTTTTTTGGGTACTTCAAAGTGCTGATAGAAACGATAACAACGGGTTGAAATGCACCAAAAACACAGGCTAACTACTGTGAATATGGTTCCGGGCCATGAATATATTTTTGTGGTCTGGGACCAGCAAGAAAGGCGTGCATGGCATTAATGGCCCACACCGTACCAATCATATAGCCTGTGCTGACCATTGTATCATTGAAACTCTTGTGCGCATTATAATAATTTATAGTTTCCTGGCGAAGTTCTAACACTTTATCTGGATCCGTTTCTTCATTATACAATTTGGTTGTTTTATTCAGGTTATCTACCGCAAGAGCGTACTGGGAAAAATTGAACAATAGCAAACCAAAAAGAAGTCCCTCGATTGATGGAAATGCATATCCCATAACCCTCTTGTTCGAGTAGAACTGCCCCCAGCCAGGTGCCACTGTCGATCGCCAGAGCGCACCGAAAGGTGTCTTTTCTTCCTTAATATCACTGGGAAGCTTGGGAAATAGATTGCGACGTTTTTGCATCAACGCAAAGGGCGGATCGGCACCGATTATGGCCCAAGAGGCGATATTGGACTCTGCGGCCAGCGCATTTATCACATCCAGTATATTTATTTCAATCGTACTGACCGTACCTCCGGACTTTACAGAAAGTATTTCACCGGTCAGAACAGAGCCAAATTCACCGACTTCTGTGCCGCCATACATCACGTAGTCCGCACCCAGTTCCTGGCCGATGCCGATTATAATATCCCGATCAGGTAAATCTCGTTCAGGATCCTCAAGATCCACGTATTGACTAACTACTTCCAGCGCTTCCCGCGGGTTAATAATCTGCATCTGGGCAGTTTCCGCAAGCTGAAGAGACATTGTGGTGAACAATTCTCCATATTGCTCAACAGAAGCGCTATCCATTGTGAGATCTATAAAGGCGATCTTGCCTGTATAATCAGCACCCCGATTCACGCCGATTAGGCCCAAGCAAAGAATAATGATTTTACATCTGAAAATCAATTTCCACCCGGTTCTGGCTGATATCGCGTATATATAAATTCTGCATTCCGATCAGCAACTATGATCTGGTCATCGAATAATTCATCCAAGTAATACACCCGCAATCGATGGGCCCCAGCTTCCAGGTTTAGTTTGATCTTTTCATCACGCCAGGTATGTTCCCCGTTCAATTCAAAAGTAAGCCCCTTTTCCTTGGCTCGAAATTTTATCTTATACATGGGGTTCATCATAAAATCTGCAACGAGTCGTTTCGCGTCCTGGACTGCTATTTCATGTATAGCGGGAGCATAGCCACTTGCCTCTAGCCTAATCTCATGGAGCCCCGGCTTCACTGAATATCCCTTAACAGGAGCAGAACCGATTTCCTTACCATCCAGAATAATGGTAGCACCCTTGGGCAACACTTTCACATCCAGCGTTACCTGGGCCATTACTGAGACAACAAATAATTGCAAAACTAGGAATTGCTTCATTGCTTGGCTAACTCCAGATCATCCTGAGGACTCATAAAATAATTCCCAGCGTAGATCACGTCCTGTTCTCGAACCCAACCGGATATCATTTCTGCATTTTCATCTGACCAGAATATTTCTACCAGACCATACAGTCTATTCCCTGCCACCTGTGTGACGGCAACAATATCATTCTTTGCAAGCAGGAATGGAGTAAAAGAACCATTGGATGAGGCTATCCGGAAATGGGTAAGATTATTTATTACAATATATAGATTACCTTGTTCAACAAACTCTTTACTGGGACCTAGTGGAAAATCCATTTCTAGATTGAATTTTCCATTGAATTGTGCATCCTTTTTTACTACCGGAAATAAAGATCCAACACCAGCCGAGACAACAATATCATTCCGATAGCCATATTCGTTTGGCAGTTCAAACCGATAATCACCATCCAGTCGGGATTTCGTATAGAAAGTTCTGCCGGTGGAATCTGCAGCAACCAGCTGGATGCCGCCCAGCATGCGGTCATCGTAACGACGAAATACTAATCCCTCAACGATCGCTGGTGTCTTGATAATTTTACTGACTGGCAAGGTAATATCACCATAGCGAACGCCAGTGAATTTTATTTTTATCTCCGGCATATCCCGACCCTGTGGCGAAATAACAAAAATGGTCCCATTTTTATCAGTAGAGAGCGTATTCTGAGGCAGATAAACCTCAATCTTCTCCTCGGGCATGTACGTAGCAGCAAAAAGTGCGTCCACTTCATTATCCTTATCGTAAATGTATACCTGATATGCTTCCGGCAGAGTATTCACAACTTGAAGGGGGGCATATATATGTATATCCCGATATTCATACCTGAGGGATATTAAAGGGGGACGCTGGGTATAAATTGGATCTGAATACTTTGGCGCGAACATATAGCCGCAACCGGACAGGACGAACATCGCTGAAAAAACTAGAAAACTAGTATGTGGAATCCGCATGTTTTTCATACCTGCTATCACAAATATGTATTACAATTTATCACATTGTGGATATATTATTCAAGATTATAGTATATTATAACGTGCGGCCGTGGGGACATTTACTGTATGTCCCATTATCTTCTTTTTTAATCGCCACCATGGTAATGATTGCTGTGCAGGCCAGTCTTTTCTTTTTCTGGGACCCTTCTGCATAAGCATCAATGATGACCTGAAATGATGAGGTGCCTGCTTTAGATACATGGCCTTCGAAATTCACCCATTCTCCCGGATAGACTGGTTCTTTGAATTCAACTTTATCAATGGCCCGGGTGAGGGCACCATTTACCCCTGTTCCTTTTAAAAATCGGTAAGCAACTTTGGCTGCAGCCAGATCCATCCAGGAAATCATTTGACCGCCAAATAACGTGCCTACGTTATTGGCATCATCCGGCATAACTAATTGACTATACTTGGCTTTATACTTCAAGTTTTACTTTATATTATTTATATTAAATCTTATCATATAAAAGTATAGCCTCGCTAATAAACCCTCGAGAAAATCTTTTTCTCTGAAGAGCACGCCACACCAGCGAGGCTATGTTCTATATTATCTATTTTTTTTACTTCTAGGCAACATTTATTTCAAATCAATTAAAGTGTGCCGAATAATACTTTTACAGTCCCTTGGCTGCAAGGCGCTTACCTTCCTCTATATCAACTTTGTTTAAGAAAAAGGCACCCAAAATAAATAACAACAAAATTGATAGGATACTTAACCGTGCACTACCAGTCACTAATGCGATCGTGCCCATAAGTGCCGGCCCAATGATTGCCGCAAACTTGCCTAACATATTATAAAAACCAAAAAACTCTGCAGACTTATCTGGTGGAATAATTCGTGTATATAGACTGCGGCTTAAGGCCTGAATACCTCCCATAAAAAGTCCAATTAATATTGCCAGAACATAAAAATGCCATGCTTCGGTCATGAAATAACCAAGTAACGTAATAAAGGAGTAGGCTATAATGCCCACCATAATCGCCGTTTTGGTACCAATCTTAGAAGCCAACCAGCCATAAATCAAAGCAGCTGGAAAGGCAACAAATTGGACTATCAAAAGTGCAATGATCAAACTCTCTCCAGGGAAATTCAATGACATACCATAATCAACAGCCATTCTTATTATCGTATCAACGCCATCTATATAAAACCAGTACGCCAGCAGGAATGTACCGACAACTTTCATGTTGCGGATTTCCTTGAAGGTTTGAACTAATTGTACCCACCCCATTCGAACTGCATTTTTAAAATCAACGGTGTCATAATTTTTAGGTTCAGGAACAAATAAAATTAATGGAATAGTAAATACTGCCCACCAGACCGCAACGCTTAAAAAAGATAGTTTAATTGCTGTTGCGCCGTCGGGAATACCAAATATTTCTGGCTTAAGATACATAAAGACATTGACAAGGAAGAGCAGCCCGCCACCCAGATAACCAAGGCCAAACCCCAGCGACGACACTGCATCAACCCTTTCTTCGGATGCCAGACCAGGAAGCAGTGCATCATAAAAAACATTTCCACTGGCAAACCCAATAGTTGCCAAAACGTAAAAAAACACTGCCATCTGCCAGTTACCCTGAGCTACCATCCAAAGCCCACCGGTCATGATCACACCCAAAAACGCAAAGAGTATCAGGAATTTTTTCTTTGTGGACCCCTGGTCGGCAACTGACCCGAGAAGTGGCGCCAGAGCAGCTACCACAATTGAAGCAATTGAATTGGCCATACCAAGATAGAATGTGCTATGAGTTGGATTATTCGGATCCGCCCAGTATTCCTTGAAGAACAGCGGGAAAAAACCAGCCATAACGGTGGTTGAATAGGCGCTGTTAGCCCAATCGTAAAATGCCCAACTCCAAACTGCTTGTTTATTTTCTTTCACGAGAACATTAAAGGTATGAAATATTCATATAATAAATCTACCATGCTTGGAAATAGGCCTGAATGCCCAGCCAGGCGCTGGCAAAACTATACGTATGTCGTGTAAAATAGGGGAACGAAGCACCGAATTCTATATCAAATTGCACTGGTCCAATACTCTTTGTGGGATGCACATTGTGTAATGTAACCAATACATATTGTCGAATTTGCGTTTTACGGGTGTCATGTACTGTTTTCCCGTTACTAAGCTGGCGACTCACCATCCAACTATTCCAGGTCGAGTCATTTGAAAAGACAAAATCTTTTTGAGTCTTTATGCTATTGATCCCGCCGGTAATTGAAACCCTGTCAGGCCATAATTCCAGCTTACCCGTCGCTGATAATAATAATTCATCACCTAACTGACGCAAATAAGTTTTTCCGATCATTGCTATAATTGAATCAGGATTTGTTTCTGCACCCCACAAAAATGACACGGGTGTATTGACCATTTCCCTACTGTACTTGGCCCGTTCGATCCGCCAGGTGATATTCACCAATCTTTCATTAAAGTATTTGAAGAATTCACCAAATAATGATAATGAATAACGTGTAAGTCCATTGCCGATTGGCAATTCATTAAACTGGCTGGGTCTTCCTGTTGTATCTTTTACACTTGCACGATATGGGCCTAATCTTTTGGCGCTAGGCAAGCGTAATCCTACACCAGCATAAACTGAAAAGGGTTCTTTGCCAGTCCATGATGGATAACCATATAATAAAATATTCATACCTAACGTAGCATCTCCAAGGCCGGAACTGAATTTATTAGCAGGATAATAAAAAGCCAGCAGTGAATCCAGGTTGGTCGTCAGCAAATCCACTTCTTCTTTATAATCATTTTCAATTTTTTCGGTAAATGAGCTGTAAGACGGTACATGTAAACTAAAAGTCATACGGGGTGATAATCCAAATTCGATCTTAATATCACGGCGATTAAAGCCGATTTTACTAGTTCGATGAACCAGAGCAGCCACTGTGGAATCATTGGCCATAAAGGCAATCTCCCGGATTCCCTTATTAAGTAGTCCGCCCGAGCCGATCCAGTTACCACTGCCTACATGATTCGTCATGGAAAAACGCCATACACTTCTTGGAACAGTGAAGAATGTTTGTCCAACTAAAAAAGAGGAAGAGAGAAAAATGACCCAGAACAATTTATTCATAGAGCAGAAAATTTTGCCGGAATTCACTGAAACGAAGCACGTCGTGCAACCAAAGTGGCGGTAGGTAATCAGGTGGTTTTCCCTGGGCGGCAAAAATCCGTAATAGATTATAACCAAAAAGTTTGTCAACATATCCTCCGGCTATCCATTCAAAATGCTTTCCGTACAGTTTATAGGTTAGAATCATTAGTGCAGTAGACGTGGCAAGCGGGTCAAAATCATTGCGATTGGTCACTTCCATTAACAGACCGCTGCACATTTGTCCAGCATAATAAGGGCCCCGTTCGGCATCATGAATCGCTTGCGGTTTATAGCGTATTTGGTGAAAGCGCACTCCAGGCAAATCCAGACCTTGAACTTTTTTCCACAGTATCCTCCCCGATATCCATGGCGCGCCAATGCGGAAGAAAGGCTGGTCTGTTCCATGACCAATGTTCAGGTTTGTTCCCTTAAATAAATACATACCCATATAAGCCAGTAATGATTCCACACCCTGCACCCCGGGTAACATTGAGGGTACAGGTAATCCAGTATCATCTAACCACATCGTCCGCTGCCAATTTGACAAGGGAATAATGGTTAGATCTGCGCGTACTAAATCTTTCAGCCATCCCATTTCGTTCACCATCAATGCATATTCTCCAATCGTGAGACCATGGCGGATAGGCACCAAATGGTAACCTTCTAATGACTGATATGCTGTACGTACCACCGGTCCATCCATTACGTCCCCTCGCAATGGATTCGGACGATCGAGTAATAAAACTGGTTTACGATACTTTGCCGCGGATTCCAGCACTTTTGACACCGTGGTCATGTAGGTAGTATAGCGTACACCGGTATCCTGCATATCGATCAGAATAAGGTCCGCATCACGCATACTCCATTCTGGAGGATACAGAACACGTTTAAACAGATCAATCACCCGGGCTCCGAATATGGGATCAATTGACTTATTCCCCATCATTTTCAGTTTTGGATCCTCACTGGCAAATAAACCGTACTGCGGCAGAAAAATCGCTAACACATGAACATCGTCAACTTCTTGTAGTAAAGTTAATAGATGCTGGCCATTTCGGTTCACGGATGCCTGGTTGCAGAGTATTGATATTGTCTTACCTTTTAGTTGCGAAAAATCCATTTGATCCAAAACATCCAACCCTGTATAAACATCTTTCATGAATGACAGATCAGGTATCGCCTGTATTTTTGTATAGGTATAATCCTGGGCAGATATGAACCCTATCAGAAAAAGTGTAATGATAAATTTATTTGGATTGCGCATTGGCTATTGGCTTAAATCGATTTTGAAATTGTGGTAGTATAACGCTGATTGTGAGCATGATAATGGTACCAAAAAATACATACCAGGTCCATGCCAATGGCGTAGCCTTCCATAAGTAAATCATCGTGATGATCGATATGGAAAATCCCCAGAAAACCGATTGATTCGACACCTGCCAGTTAGTCAACCGTAAAATGAAAAATCCAAGAATTGCACCATAAATCACTGAGGCAATACTTAAACCAACTTCCACCAAGGGGCTTTCCGACGATCTGAAAAGCATCGCGCCGCCAATCAATACAATGGCCCAGAAAACAGATACCCATCGCGCTGTGGTCAAACCAGTAGTGGGCTTAATTGGCTTTATCCAGTCCACTACCGTGGCAGAAGCCAATGAATTAATAGATGAACTTAATGTTGACATAGCAGCTGCAAAAATCCCCGCAACGAGAAAGCCTGTAAAACCCGGTGGTAAATGAGTTAAAATAAACCATGGAAATACCAGGTTTGGCTTCAAAGGTAAACCATCATAAAGGACCCACATGGTAGCACCAAGGAATAAAAATATTGCAAATTGTAGAAATACCAGAAAACCACTTAAAACTAGTGCTTTTTGGCTAGCCCTTATTGACCCTGCAGACAACAGCCTTTGCACCATTAAATGATCTGTACCATGAGATGCCATGGATAAAAGAAAGCCGCCCAATACAGCTGCAATAAAATTATATGGCCTGGTCAATAAATCAGAAAGTGAAGATGAAAATCCTTGAAAAACAGAAAATTTGTCGGCCTCCCCTAAAATGAATTTTATACTGTCCAACCCGCCAGGAATCATTTCATTAATAACGTTAAATGTAACAATTGCACCAAAAATATATAAAATAAATTGAATAGTATCGGTGTAAACAACCGACCGTATACCACCTATAAGTGTATAAACCAATGTAAACAGACCGATTATCGCTATGGAAGCGCCATAAGTCCAACCTGTAATCAGTGTTAATGGTATGGCCGTCATAAACAGCCTTACTCCATCAGCGAGAATTCTCATCACTAGAAAAACAGTGGATACAAAGCGCTGGAAGCCTACGCCCCATTTATTACCGATAAACTCATATGTGGATTGGATTCCTTCTTTATAATAGAGCGGTAGAAAAAGCCAGGCCACGACAATTCGCCCAATTATATATCCCATTGCCACTTGCAGAAAACCAAAGTTGGTGAGATAGGCCACACCAGGTATACTAAGAAATGTTAGTACAGAAGTCTCCGTAGCAACTAAGCTGAAAGCAATCATTAGCCATGAGATTTGTCCATTACCAAGAAAATATGATTTTGTATCCCGTTGTTTTCTTCCCACTATCACACCAATTAGAACGATCAATCCGATGTAACCAAATAATACCTTCATGTCCAAGGAACTGAAATTATTTCGTCGCGGATAAATCAAATAGCGCTGTCGCACTTCCTTGAATTTTATTACCTGTTCTCCCTGGATAGCCTTATACAGCGATAACCTGTTCCAGTCCATAGTTGCAATAATTTCTCGTACGTCCGTACTTCCCATAGCTTTATCAAACAGAGTCAGAGCATTTTCTGATTGTGTAAATTCAATATCCGGGTAAATGGTTTTTATTTTTTCTGCTATTGCGATGGCTACCATCCATGGCTCAAGCACATTAATATCTGTAACAACAATCGATATCCCGTTACAGATTTGACCGGCAAATGGTCCTGTATTTGGTACAGAAACCGCCGGTAAAAATTTTACGCCGGCAAGATCCAATTCCTCCAGAGCAAACACAATATCCGATCCGCTGGTTATCTTGGGGTGGACAAGAATTTCATATGGACGATCCGTACTAACACCATTCTCAAGGATTTCATCTGCACCCAAAATACTGGTGATAGTGAACCGTTCAAGATCATCCACCGTAGAAATGCCGGGTGAAATTGGCGCCCAGTCCAGCCCAATCTCACCCCACGGTTGTCCCTGCCAGTTATCCATTGGAATAATCATTAAATCTGCACCATGGTCATTTTCCGTATTCAATAGACGCGCCAATTCTCCAATAGTCATGCCATGGCGATAGGGGATTGGAATGAAACTTGCGGGCGACCCAAGACTATCCTGAGGTATATTTCCCGAGACCATTTCACCACCCAATGGGTTAGGACGGTCAAGAATTATAATTGAAGTACCAGCTATTCCTCCTGCATGTAATAAATGCTGTAAGGTTACTGTATAGGATTGGGATCGTATACCAATACCTTGAAGATCCACAAATAAAGCATCAAGATCTTTAATCAGCTCTGCGATTTGAACTGGCAGTGTGCCAGAAATATTAATTTGATCGAGTGAAGGTCCTTTAGCTACAGCGCTAGTACGATTATTTGAGAAGGATGTTGTATCATTCCAGTCATCCAAGGTTAAGAGCAGATCTAATCCAAATTCCTGTTCAAGAAGTTGAATAGTTCTCTTGCCAGAATGGTTTACCCCGCCAGTATTGGTGAATAAACCTAATTTTTTTTCCCGGTATTCAGGCCTTGGTTTTGAAAGAAATTCATCAATACCAAGTGACAACTCTGTCCCAGGCTGCGCATTGGAAATATGCAGAAATACTACTAGAAATAATGGTATATGCACAAAGCTCTTCAAATTCATCAAATGAATATAGTTAAACAAAAGGATGTTGGAATTTACAAACCCGCAAATATTTGATTTATGTCGTTTTTACTTGCCTTTTTTATCAGACTAACTCAGTTTCTTAGTCCCAATGGCTGAAAAAGACAACGAACAGTCCAGTAGCGGCGGCTTCGCCAAAACCACTGATTTCAAATGGCTTGGTATCGGCCTGGCCATATTTGCACTCATTGCTTTCATTATGCCTATGCCGGATTCTATGGTTCTGAAAGCGGAAGAACTCTTCAAGGGCCAAGCCGGCGTAGATGTCGCTATGAAAGCAAAGCATATCAAGATAATCATTGCCCTGTTATCTACATGTGTTATCTTCTTTGCGACTGAAGCAGTGCCCATGCCGGCAGTGGCATTATTAATTGGCCTGGTACAGTTATTATTCGGCATCACCGATTCGAGGAATATTGTCGGAACCTACGCCCACGATGCCGTATGGTTTATCGCTGGTTCCCTTGCCCTTGGGGCAACGCTGGTAAAATATGGTTTAGATAAACGGGTGGGTATGCTGGTGATTAATTTGGCCGGCACAAAAACACGTATGATAGTTATTGGAATTCTACTGGGGACTGCAATTCCTACTGCATTTGTGGGCGAACATGCTGTGGCTGCAATGTATGTTCCAATTGCCATGGCCCTGTATACACTTACGAACAAATCTACGCCTGCCCCTAGATTAGGCACATTACTTATGGTTACTATTGCAGTGGGGTGTATGATTGGTGGCCCCATGAGCCCAACAGGTGGCGCTAGGAATGCCCTGATGATCGGTTTCCTGGCAGATTATGGTATTGAAGTATCTTTTATGCAATGGGTTTCCATGGGAATATTCTATACAGCTTGTATGTCTGTTGTAATGGCATTTATCCTACCTCTATTATTTAAGCCCGAAGTAAGTGATTTGAGCGAAGCTGTTGGGCTTCTTAAAAAAGATCTCGAAAAACATGGTGCCATGACTGGTAAGCAAAAGCTAGTAGCGCTTATAATGCTTGCAGTTGTGGTATTGTGGATTGTTGATAAATCAGTAACAAGAGATATCCTGGGGTTTTCACTAGGACTTGGTGGCGTTGCCATATCCGGTGCTGTGGTTTACATGCTGCTGGGTCTGACATCATGGAAAGATTATGAAGATAAAGTCAGTTGGGGTGTTATTGTACTGTATGCTGGCTGTATAAGTTTAGGAAGTGTATTTAAAGCCACCGGTGCTTCTAGTTGGTTCGCTGATCAAATTATGAGCCTCGTAGCGCCTCTTGGTCTAGATTCAGGTGTTGGACTTGTTATATTAGTTGGGGTCATTGGTGCTATTTTAACCAATTTAATGAGTGCTGGTGCAACTGTCGCTGTTATTGGACCTGTGGTTTTGGATATGGCAGTAACTGCAAACACAAATCCAATACTCGTAGGAGTTGGATTAGCCATTGCCACATCAATGGCCTACTGGCTTGTAATTGGAACACCGGCCAGTTCTATTGTTTATGCGAGTGGAATGCTAGAATCAAAAGATTTTATTCGAATGGCCACTGTCGGCTGGCCGGCAGCATTGATCGTGCTGGCTATAATGGTAGCTGTCTACTGGGTTGGTATTCTGGGTATTAATCCACTAGGCTCTGGTTTTTGAAGGTATAAATTATGGAAATATTATTTCTAATTATTGTGCTCGTTGTCCTGGCTCTGGCAGTCTTTTCAAGTAGAAAGGAACAGGCTTCAAAAGCAGACGATAGGAAAGATCAGGTTCGTCAGCAAAAAGAAGATTTTGCTCAAGAAGATGTGATGACTTATGGCCAAGTTCAGCAGCGGCGTGAAGATTTACTCAATGTTCTCGATGAAAATTTGGGAGATAAACCAGACCAACGAGATCAAATCAAAATAATAATCAATGATTGGGCCGATTTGAAGATTAAAGCATTTCAGGACCGGCGTTCCTGGGTTAGAAACCCAGATAAAGGTACGGCTAGTTAGCCTTACCTCCCGCTCAGTTAATAAATATCCTTTCTGTCCTACCGCCGATAGCAGTCAATAATACGTAGCTCGTTGAATCTATGGCCTGGGCAATATCTTCAACGTGTATCGTGTCAGTGTTATTCTGACCAAAAATCAACACTTCATCACCTACACGAACATCGGCCCCACCAAAATCCACCATAAATTGATCCATGCATACGCGACCTGCAATTGGGTAATTTTTTCCTCGAAGTCCTATATAACCATCCACATACCATGATCGCGGAAAACCATCAGCAAAACCGGCTTGAATAACACCTATAATTGTGTCCTGGGGTGCTTCCCAAACGCCACCGTAACTAACTTTCGTACCGGCAGGTACTTCTCTTAAAGTAACCACAGGTCCCTTGAATTCCATGACTGGTTTAATTCGCATATTCGTTGGTACTTCATCTGAGGGGAAAGCACCATATAATAACATACCAACTCGTACCAAATTAAAAGAAGTCTGGGGCATATTTAAGACTGTTCCGCTATTTGAAAAGTGTATATGTTTAATTTTTAAGTCCAATTCCTCGGCCACCTGCAATACTTGATTAAATTGTTCTAACTGGTATTCAGCATAGCTTAATTCACCTTCATCTGCAGTGGCATAATGACTGTAGATACCCTCACATTTTAGATGGTCATTGTTTTTAATCTGCTGAAGGATATCCACCACTGTATCAAATGGTATACCAAGACGAGACATGCCAGTATCCACTTTCAAATGGAATCTTGGACTGGAATCTGCCATGTTAAATAAGGGGATATCTTCTGGCGCAGAGAGATTTAGCGTTATATTGCGCGCAGCAGCTTCTGCTAACATATCCTTTGTTGGCCTGCAAAAAACAAGGATATCCTCTTCTATCCCAGCAGCCCTCAACTCTAAAGCTTCTTCAAAAGTGAAAACGGCAAAATGATTCACACCTTTGGATCGCAGGGCCTCGGTAACAGCTATTGCACCGTGACCATATGCATTCGCCTTCACTACGGCCATAATTGGTGTCCCATTTAACTGCTGCTTGATCAAATCATAGTTGTGGACTAGGTTTTCTAAGTGAATTATAGCTTTGGGGCCTACCATGATCAGGAACCGAATTTTTCCAATAGAAATGCCTTCAAATCTTCAAAATTATTGAATATTTCTGAACTGCAGGCCATTATCCAGCCACTCAGGTCTGCTAATGAAATCTGATTCACAAGATAAACAGGCACATTATGCTGAAAAGCCAAAGTGACCTCACCATGCGTACCAGCTCCCTTAAACACATCTGCATTCCAGAGACAGATAATATAATCTACTTCCTCGGTTACTGCTTTAATGTCTCGCTCCACACATTGACGTACAAATTGCCGGTAGCGTTCAGTATCGGATTCTTTCCAAGTCTTGTAATCAGCGGAATTTTCTTGCAGCATAAGTAACCGCGATTCTTCTACGGGGTCTATTACATCATGTCCTAACTGGGCCGACAACCAACTGGTCATATCTAAGCGCCAGCCGGAGCCCTCATCCACAGCGTATTCCATCGCTCCAGATAAATATGCAATCACTGTCGAAGTGTCCTTTTTAAAAGCACTGTATTAAGAGTGGTCCAGACCAAACCAATGCCTAATGGTGTCAGAAATAATGTCCAGTCGAAATATCCGGTAAACATCAGTCCCCTGCACCAAGCCGCTACCATACTCGTGGGCAGATTCTCCAACACTGCACTGATCTTAAGCGGGTAAAATTCAAATTCGAACAAAAGTTCTGAACTAAAAATAATGAAAAGGAAAAGAATAAACGTAACGATAAAAAAAGTGTTAATTCTATCGGTCGACAAAGAAAGTGTAATTAATCCATTACTTACAATGAGTCCAAAAAGATTCATTGCTACTAAAATATATAATAAATCCAGCATACCTAAGGAAAGGTCCATGAGGTAGACAAAAATTGCCATAGCAACCATTGAAAATATTGTGGCTTCGACCAGTGCCGTAAGCAGTAAAAATCCAACGAGTTGTAGTTTTGATAAGGGAGTTATTGAGAGTGTGATCAAGGTTCTTGAGTTGACCCGTGAGTCAAAAAATTCCCGATAAATAATTGGTATGATCATGATGGTATTGACAATCAAAATCAAACCAGGATATAGCCATTTCTGGTAGGAAAATTTTGCGATTGTTTCCACAATAATATTCCCGATTCCTGCGGTCAATGCCAAATGCATTAGGACCGGCAAAATAACCACAAAAGTAATGGTTGAAAATATTCGTCGGCGAAATAACCACCAGCGGCGCATCAAGAAGGCTTGCATCAATCCAATCCCCTGCCAGCAAATTCTGAATCCAGGAGATCCCGTAAACTTAATTTTTTAACTGACAGATCTTTCATTAATGCGCCTGCCGCTTCATGTAATACTTGAAAAAACACAGCTCTTTCACGGCCATAAAAATGTAATGTATTACCTATCTTTGTTGGATTTACTACTGTGGTAACTGCTGCGAGTTTGTTAAACAATTGTTCCGTCAGATTGACAAACTCAATTTCAAACTGGTGATATCGCAAGGTACTCTCCAATAATCTGTCAAGGGTACCATCGAGGATGATCTTGCCCTGCTGCATAACCAAGATCCTGTCATTGGCCTGTTCAACTTCCGGCAAAGACTGGCTAACATAAATTATTGTCTTTTCACCGGCTAGTCCACGAAGCAGGTCCCAGGTTTCCCGTCTGGATCGTGCATCCATAAATGCAGTTGGTTCATCAATAATTAATATGGAAGGATCATGGATCAGTTCCCGAACAATCATAGCTTTTTTCACATTACCCGGCGAAGTAATGCTGGCCTGTTTATGCAGCGAATCCATAAGATTCAAGTCTGTTGCAAATCTTTTAATCCGCTGGGTAATGTAACTATCCTCAACACCATAGACGGATCCAATAAACCGAATATTTTCTTCGAGAGACAAAAATGGATCCAGATCCGAGTTAAAGGGTACAAATCCTGTATAAGCCTGTGAATTTTTCCGACGTTTGGTCGAATCAATACCATGTATAAAGACATTCCCGTAATCAGGAATCTCCGTACCGGCAAGCACCTTCAATAAAGTAGATTTTCCCGCATCATTTTCACCAATAATTGCTACCAATGAACCGCGCTCAACCCCAAATGTTAATCCAGCCAGGATCGTTTTGTCACCAGCAAGTTTGCCCACCTTTTTTAATGTTATACTTGCTTCCATTACATCCAGTTAGTCAATTTGAATTTAATGTGCCTCAAACCAGCTTATACCATTTCCACAGTCTACCACCAGCGGTATGGTAAGGGGCATGGCATTGACCATTTTATCTGACACCATCTCTTGCAGTGTATCAATTTCTTGCGCAGGCGCTTCGAACAAAAGTTCATCGTGAATCTGCAAGATCATCCGTGTCTCAAACCCTTTATTTATCAAGGTATGGTGAATGTCCAGCATGGCAAGTTTGATCATCTCTGCTGCAGTACCCTGGATAGGCATATTAATTGCCATTCTCTTGGCTGCTTCTCTTTGAATATGATTTTCACTATCAATGTTCCAAATATTGCGCCGACGACCCAATACAGTTTCAACATATTTCTGATCCTCAGCCTGTTTAATCGTTCGATCCATGTATTCGCGGATACCGGCATACCTTTCAAAATAGGTATCAATTATCACCTGAGCTTCTGATCGTGGAATTCCCAACTCCTGGCTTAAGCGAAATGCTCCGGCACCATACATAATACCAAAATTCACCACTTTTGCAGTTCGGCGCATTTCCGGTAAGAGATCCTTGATGCCAACACCAAAAACATCACTGGCTGTACGACTGTGAATATCCTCATTCTTATTAAATGCTTCCATAAGTGCAGGATCCTGACTTAAATGGGCCATGATGCGCAGTTCTATTTGAGAGTAATCAGCCGAAAAAATTAACCAGCCCTTCTTTTGCGCTTTAAATGACTTACGGATTTCCCGCCCCTCATCTGTACGAATTGGTATATTCTGGAAATTGGGGTTACTGCTTGATAATCGGCCTGTGGAGGCAATGGTTTGGCCAAATGTGGTGTGAATACGGCCAGTATCAGGGTTAACCAAAGGAGGTAAAGTATCTACATATGTATTCTTCAATTTATTCAGTTTCCGGTAATTCAGAATCATACCGGGCAGTGGATGTTCATTGCGCAGTGCTTCCAGTACCGATTCCGCTGTTGACCGCTGTTTCACTTTACGCAGGTTCAATACATCAAATAGTATATTGGCCAGCTGCTGTGTAGAATTAATATTAAATTCAGTACCTACCTCCTTTATAATTTCCTTTGTAAGGTTTTCGATTTTCTTGCCTAAATCAAGAGACATTTTTTCCAGCATTTCCTTGTCAACATATGTGCCCTGATACTCCATATCCATTAAGACGTTTAGCAATGGCAATTCTATTTTTTTAAAAAAATGATCCAAACCAGAATCCTGCAGCTGTTTTTGGAAAATTTCCGTTAGCTGCCAGGCGACATCAGCATCTTCCGCTGCATAAAATCCCGCATTGTCAAGTTCAACTTCCGTCATACTAATCTGGTTCTTCCCTTTCCCGATCAGGTCCTCAATTGGCACCATTCTGTAATTCAAATATTCAATACTTAAGTTATCTAGTTTATAAGATCGCGATTCCGGTTTCAATAAGTGAGCAGCGATCATTGTATCACATACCAGTCCCTTCACGTCAATTCCATGACGTTTGAAAACTAGCATATCAAACTTCGCATTTTGGCCTGTCTTTGGAATATTCTTGTCTTGCATGATTGGACGAATTATTTCAATCACGGCAGACAGATCATCATCCCCAAAATGATTTTTTTGTTTCTCCTTGTAGACTATCGGCACATAAATACCGCTATTTGCCTTGGTTGCGAAACTTAATCCTACGATTGTATTCTGCATCGGATCCAGGCCATCTGTCTCAATATCAAAGGAAAGTAAACTGTTCGATTTTACAGAATTGAAATAGGTCTTTAGATTTTTTACTGTTGTAATAATTTTATAATCCTTATCAGAATTTTTATTAGTGGATTTCTTTTCTTCTGCAGAACCAGGTAATTGGTTAATGAGCGCATGAAATTCATATTCAGTCAACAGTGATTCCATTGCCTCAATATCCATATCTTGTCTAACTAATTCATCGATCTCTCGGTCCAGCGGTACGTCGGTCACTATTGTCACCAGGTCTTTACTCAGGATAGCATTATCTTTTCCTTCCAGGAGACCGTTCCGTACTCTTTTATTCGTAACACTTTCCGCGTTTTCCAGCGCTTCTTCAAGTGTGCCATAATCATGGATAAGTTTCATAGCTGATTTTGGACCCACACCAAACACGCCGGGTATATTATCGGATGAATCACCCATTAGTCCAAAAAGATCTACAATTTTTTCAGGTGGCACACCCCAGCGATCCTCAACACCTTTTTTGTCATAAATTTTGTCTGGTTTGTTCCGGTTGCCCGGCGCAAAAAGAAATACATTGGCATTGATGAGTTGCATGAAATCCTTGTCCCCACTAACAATGAACACATCCAGATCTTGTTCCAGACCATGCTTTGCCAAAGTACCAATAATGTCATCAGCCTCAAAGCCTACCTTGGATAGCTGCGGTATTTGCATGGCTTCAATCAATTTCCATAAATGCGGCAACTGTTCCTGCAACTCTTCAGGCATTGGGTCCCGTGTTGCCTTATACTCAGGATATTTCTTGTGGCGAAAGGTTTTTTCTTTTCTATCAAAAATTGTAGCAACATAATCTGGATTTTCTTTCTTCAGTATTCTGAAAAGCTGATTTAAAAATCCAAAAAGTGCACTAGTTGGCAGTCCATAACTGGTTATCAATGGATTGCGAATCATGGCAAAATGTGCCCTGTAAAGCATGGCATAACCATCAATTAGGAACATTCGCTTTCGGGTGGTATTCTTTGCTGCCATGGGATGCCGAAATTACCATGTCGACTTAGCAAGCTCAACTGTCAAATTTATCCTACGAGTATGTTGAAAGTGATTAGGGCACTATGGTAATATGCACTGATAGTTTTCTTAGGTATATAGCATGATAAAAATCACAGACAGTATATACATTAATGAGTCCGAGGTAAAGGAATCATTTATCAGATCATCAGGCCCCGGTGGCCAGCATGTTAACAAAGTTGCTACAGCTGTACAGCTACGCTTTAATGCCAAAAATTCTGGGAATATTTCCGCAGAAGTTTATAATCGTTTACGTACTATTTCCGGTTCAAAACTAACCGAAAATGGTAATTTGATCATCGTATCTCGCGAGCACCGTTCACAGAGTCAAAATCGACAGGTCGCACTTGACAAATTAATCTCTCTTTTGCAGCAGGCAGCCAAAAAACCAAAGAGTCGGACGCCTACTCGCCCTAGCCACGCCAGTGTGGAAAAAAGGCTGCATAACAAGCGCTTGCAAAGTGAGAAAAAAAAGTCCAGGCGCAATATTGATCCATCAGCAGATTAATAATTTTCTGGTTGACGGGTTCTTCCAACCAAATATTTAACTACGGGCCTAAATAAGTAGAAACCGGTTGGTGGCAATAAACTCTTATAATTTATAATCGAATGTTAAACCGATCTGTCTGGGATCACCATAGCTAAGCCACAGTTCATCTGGATAGTCTGGTGGAATTAGCCCAAAATAAAAGCCCCGAATCGCATATCTTTTATCAAAAATATTTCGAGCCCAAAATGTGATAGTGGCTCCGCCAATAGTTTTACCAAACGATAAATTTATTAGAAAATAGGAATTGGAAATTTGGTTGTGACTGTCTGAAAAATAATAAGTGTCCTTATAGGTCATGCCTGTCCGCGCAAACAATCCAGATTCGTCCCGCCAATCGAATCCAAACGATCCGGTCAATTTTGGGGCCATAGCTGCTGCTCTGTTTCCACCAATCCCAATAGTTGTGGAATCTATTTGGTATGAAAATTCTTCTACCTTGGTGTCCAGGTAACCTAGTGAAGCGGTTAAACGTACATTTGATATTAAAACTTGTTCATGATCCCACTCCATGCCCCCAAGCCATCCTGAGCCTGCATTTGATGTAAAATAATAAAAACTGTTGGGATCTCCCGATACCTGCTGACTGGAAACAGACACTTGTTGATCTCTTCTATTACCGATGAATACTGTCAGCCGATCACTGTAAATATCCATCATCCTTTTGAAACCCAGTTCTACATTTTGAACATATTCTGGTTTAAAGGGCCGGTTTTCTTGCGCTAGAAATGGCCGTTGATTCACACCGCCAGATTTATATCCCTGGGCAATTGACAGGTAATAACTTGTGAATCGATCATCCTGATACTGGAGTGTCCCCTTAAATCCCAACATGCCGTGCTCTAAATCAAATTCAACAAGCGGTAAAGCAGCATCATACCCCAGATAAGTCCCGTTATAAATTATCTCGTTGGTTTCATAACGAAAATTGCCTTTAATTTTTAATGCAGAAGAAAAATGGTAAGCGTACTGCACGTATCCTGCAAGCACATTAAATTCATAAGTACCTGTACCTTCTGTTACCATCCCGCCAAAAAGGTAGCCAGAAGCATTATCCTGTTCTTTGAGATGCTTGTAGTACCCTCCAATGATAAAAGAACCAATGGAAGCCCTGAGCTCTTGCGTGAGTGATGATCTATTTTTTTTATTACTATCAAAAAATTCATAAGACCACCCTTCTACTTCAGGATCAAAATTATGGTTATTATACCAATAAGCAGAGTCTGCCCAGTCACCATCATAACTATGAACAAGATCAGTTTCAGAATAGGATGTGATGCTCGTGAAAGCCACTCGCTCGGATAAACCTAAATTTGCTCGCAGAGAAAAAGCCGTTGATTTCTGGCTGTCCTGCCCTTGATGATTTGAATAGGTTTTGAATTCTTCGTTATTATCCGGTGCCCAGGCATCATATCCATTGTTAAGGTCGGCAACCATCACAGTTCCAAGCAATGATAAATTTTTCACCGGTTGCAACATGAGTTTTGCCCTTAAATATAATTCATCCCGTTTATTTGTATTGGTCATTTCTTTTGAAACATTTTGCCGAAAGCCATCAGTATAGTTTTTCAATCCGCTTAATCTAAAATACATTCCATTCCGGATTTTTGTATTAGCAACAAATCCTATTCTATAATGACTATCTGAGCCATAAGTAGCAGTCAGATCTGTTTCGAAATTCTCGTGTGGTTCTGTTGATCGCATTGAAATAAGGCCGGCCATTGCATTGGGTCCGTACACGGAAGATTGGGGTCCTTTAAATACTTCAATCTGTTCAATATCATGTAGCATTCCAGCCATACCAACTCCACTGAGATCAATATCGTCCAGCACAAACCCCACGGAAAAGTTGGGTGGACCTTCACCGAAATAATGACTACGTTCGCCTATACCACGAATCTGGAAATATCGCGGCCGACTGGTACCCCCCGCCCAGTTCAAATTGGGGATGTAATCTGTTAAAAATTGAAAGTGTTCTCCTCCATTTTCTTTGATATCCCGTTTCGTAAACACAGTTACACTGGAAGCGATCCATTGCAGCGTTTCAGCTGTTAGCCCCGCATGAACGATGATCTCTTTTGTATTAATTACTTTTTCCTCAAGTTTTACGATCATGTCGTTCTTTGCGGTCAATTCTTTTGTATGATAACCAATGTGAGAGAATTGAAGTATTGATCCCTCATTCACATCCAAATGGAACTTACCATCCACATTCGTGGATGTCCCTGCGTCCTGTACAATAACGTTGACACCTTCAATTGGTTGTTTTGAATAAGCATCTACTACAATTCCAGAAATCTGGCCACTGATTATAGATGTTAAAAAAAATAGACTATAAAAAGAGGTTTTGTAATTCATCTTTCCTACGCTGGTATTATCCAGATCAGGTTCAACGGGTTTGTTCTCAGTCGCTCGATCTGGTTCGGAGCAACACCCCTTGACGACTGGAAAGTTATAAAACATTTTTCTATAAATCATGCAGTCTTTACATTGTGAATTCCTTTTAAGATTGCCTACCTTCGCAACTTATTACACGGAGTGAAAATGCCCAAAACTTTACCTGAAATAACCTTAAAAGCAGTCGTATTGGGGGTCCTGTTATCCGTAATCCTTGCAGGCGCAAATGCCTACCTTGGCCTGTTTGCAGGGATGACAGTTTCTGCTTCCATTCCAGCCGCAGTTATTTCCATGGGGATTTTACGCGCATTCAGAAATTCAAATATCCTGGAAAACAATATTGTTCAAACTGCCGCCTCTGCCGGTGAATCATTAGCAGCTGGTGTTATCTTTACGATTCCTGCATTGGTGTTGATGGGTGTCTGGACAGAGTTTGATTATTTTGAAGTAGCAAAAATCGCTGCCATTGGCGGTGTGATCGGTGTATTGTTCACTGTTCCGCTCCGACGGGCACTGATTGTGGAAGCAAAATTAAAATACCCGGAAGGCGTGGCAACCGCAGCCGTGCTTCAGGCGGGAGAAGAGTCTCGTACATCTGATACAAAAGATGAATCCGGCGGTCTTGTTATAATTGGTATTGCTGGCCTGGTAGGTGGTGTGATGAAATTATGCCAGCAGGGTCTGGGGATGTGGCATGCTGCAATAGAAGGCGCTGTCACCATTCGCGGTTCTATTTTCGGGCTGGGATCAGACCTTTCACCGGCTTTGATCTCCGTAGGTTATATCGTTGGACGAAATATTGGTATCCTGGTGATCGCTGGTGGGCTCATTTCCTGGGCCATTGCCATTCCCATTTATTCGGCAATTTATGGCTTTGAAGGCGAACCTATGGATGCGGCCTGGAAGATTTGGAATTCCCAAATTCGATATCTCGGCGTCGGTGCCATGGTGGTGGGCGGTATCTGGTCCTTAATCAAATTGGTAAAACCTCTTTGGGATGGTATTCATGCCAGCCTGGCAACATTAAAAAAATCCGCCGCAGACACTGAAATACCCCTGGCGGAACAAGACTTTCCCATCAACTATGTCGGCATTGCATTGGCGGTGTTGCTCATACCGGTTTTCCTTCTTTATTTCGATATTGTTCATCATGTGGGCATCGCAGTTCTGCTTGCATTGGTAATGATGGTTTTCGGGTTTCTGTTTTCAGCTGTGGCAGCCTATATGGCCGGAATGGTGGGATCATCAAATAATCCAATTTCCGGCGTTACCATCGCGACGATCCTCTTCTCTTCTCTTCTCCTTTTACTTTTACTTGGAGAGAATTCTGATGTAGGCGCTCCAGCCGCAATTATGATCGGTGCTGTGGTCTGCTGTGCAGCTGCCATCGGCGGCGATAATCTCCAAGACCTTAAAACCGGTCACATCGTAGGCGCAACTCCCTGGAAACAGCAGGTGATGCAAATTGTGGGGACCGTGAGTGCAGCACTGGTTTTGGGATTAGTTCTGGATATTTTACACACGGCATACACCATCGGTTCACCAACGCTCTCCGCCCCGCAGGCGACGTTAATGAAATCCGTGGCAGAAGGTGTATTCAAAGGAAATCTGCCATGGAACTTTGTATATATTGGTGCTGTTATAGCCATCATTATAATTATGTTGGATATCCGACAGGAAAAGCGCGGATCTGATTTTCGGATACCGGTATTGGCCGTGGCAGTTGGAATTTATTTGCCTATTGAGTTGACTGTACCAATTTTTATTGGCGGAATGATTAATCATTTGGGCAAAAAAGCTGGTACTTTGGCAGCCGCGGAAAAGAAAGGATTACTGCTAGCCTCCGGCCTAATCACCGGGGAAGCTTTAATGGGTATTCTGGTTGCAGTACCGATATTTGTTACGGGAAATAAAGATTGGTGGCCATCCAATCCCGGGTATGATCTTCTGGGGATTGCTGCTTTTCTTGGCATTATCTACTGGCTATTTAATACAGCAGGTAAAAAATGAAGATAAATACGTCCCTGCTGCAACGGCTACCTAAGGTTGAACTCCACTGCCATCTTGATGGTTCTTTGCGTGTACCAACAATTCTAGACTTGGCCAAAAAGGATAAGGTTACTCTGCCAGCTTCCAGCGCAGAGGAATTATCTAAGCTGCTGTTTATAGGGAAAACTCGTGGATCATTAGAAGATTACATAAAACGATTTGATATAACTCTGAGCGTCATGCAAACGCCGGCGGCACTTGACAGAACTGCGTATGAATTGATCGAGGACGTGGCCAAGGAAAATGTACGGTATATAGAAATTCGTTATTCACCCATACTGCACACAGAAAAAGGAATGACCATGGGTGAGTCTGTTGAAGCGGTTCGAGGAGGATTGAAGCGTGGTCAAAAAGATTTTGGGGTAAAGTCTGGTATTATTGTTTGCGGAATACGCAACATCTCCGCAGCAGCATCGCTGAAACTTGCCGACTTAACTGTGCAGTATAAAAATAAAGGTGTTGTTGGGTTTGATCTGGCAGGTGCAGAAGAAAATTTTCCAGCAAAGGACCACCAGGAAGCTTTCTATATGATTTTGAATAATAATATCAATGCTACAATTCATGCCGGAGAAGCGTATGGACCTAGCTCTATACATCAGGCAATTCACCATTGTGGCGCACACCGGATCGGTCATGGCACACGACTGAAGGAAAATAAAGACCTAATGAACTATGTGAATGACCACCGCATCACTCTTGAAATTTGTTTAACATCTAACTGGCAGACAAGATCCATTCGATCTCTGAAATATCATCCTCTGAAGTATTATTATGATCAGGGAATCCGAGTCACATTAAACACAGATAACCGTTTAATGTCCGGTACCACTTTGACGAAAGAGTTTTTGCTCGCGCATAAATTATTCGGATTCAAACTGCATGATTTTAGAGAAATGATAATTATGGCTATGAAAAGTGCGTTTATACCTTATGCTGAGCGCAAACAAATGATTCGCAATATTGCCGATGAATTAGAGCAGGAATTCGGTTTAATGCCGGAGTTTATTGAGCGAAAGAACTAATATTGATTCGTACTCAATGCTGAATTACAGCAATTTTCTCGAACTCTGACTCCCCGCTATCCCTATAAATACTTATTAGGTAAACACCTGTATCAGCCCATCGACCTTTACTATCTTTTCCATCCCAATAGGCCTGATACCCATTTACCCCTGCGCTACTAACCAAAAGCGTACGGATCACTCTCCCGGTAATGGTCATTACCTTACAGGTACTTTCATCCATTAAGCCATCAATAACTAGTGGCGAAATACTGGGCAGATGATACGGGCTGGGGAACACCCGTGTTTGGTTGTAGCTATCCTTCCGGACTGCAAAAGGCATACGCAATACACTAATTCCCTGACTGGTCGCTATATAGGCCAAACCTTCACCATTATCAAACGCAATATCAGCCACTTCATTTGAGAGCAATTGACTATTATCTTGTTTGAAACCGTTTATATCCGGCCAATACGTTGCTCCTGATGTTAGGACATGCACACCTTGTGTTGGCGAGGCGGTCCAAACATTATTTCTGGAGTCAAGCCGAACCTTTGATCCTTTTCCGTAAGAAATATTTGGAAAATATACATAACCATATTTTTTGACAGGGTCAGCATTTGAGAATTGTAAGGTCAATTGCAGTAAACCAATAGGGGTGAGCGCATATAGTATATCTTCATCATTAATCGCCAATGACCATACAGTATTATTGGTATAGCCAGGGTTGACATCAACTGAACCCCATTCTGTACTGGTAGGACTGATTACACTGCCCTCATAATCCAGATATACCAAACCACCATTCCGTGCTGGTGATGTATTCAAATCGTCCTCAAATGAACCAATCCAAACACGACCGAATGAATCAAACCCAATAGTATTGGGCGTATAGCTTAGGATATTTCCAGAGTTAGTTACACTAAATGATCCCCAGGATTTATTTGCATCCAGTACCGTAATCGGGTTTCCTCGCGTTGTAGCATAAGCGTTCGCTCCCCAGAGAATACCTGAGGCATCGAATTCAAGATCCTTTACAACCATATATTCATTGGCGTAATAATCCAACACTGCAGTATCTATCAAAGTGAAATTCTCAGGATTATCTATATCAATTATTATGATACCCCCTCCATGGCGACGTGGTTCAGGGTATGTCCCACGGATGGCGCAATACAGTAGACCATCCGGCCCCTGTTCCATATCAGCTACAAAACCGCCAAAATCAACGGGTATATAATCTACAGCAAAGCGTGATTCATTATAGGTTGGTGCAAGAATTATCTCGTCCGATTCAGCGATATTCCGCCAGCCCCAGGTTTCTTTGATAGAAAGACCATACTTTGAACCGGCAACAAGCCGACCATCATTCAATACAGTTACTGCAGATATCTGGTTTGTCAGCGGCGCGTTCGGTATTTCTCGGGTCAGTGTTTGATTGTCCTGATCAATCAATGTAATACCTATCTCCGATCCAGCAATTATTTGGCCATCAGGCATTTCGGTTAAACACGTGAATGAATACCTAGAATGCACGTCCAGTTGCCAATCAATTGCCGTTTCACTCAATTTCATGAATTTCCGGTCAAGTATACCCCAGAGGGATCCATCTGAGTCCTGCGTTATATCAATGAATAGATCCGTATCGGAAAAATAATCCCAAAGTAAAGTCAATGGCATCGATGTATTTGGCGTTAACTGGTAAATATTCCTTTCATGGACCAATAATAGGTTACTGCCATTTGCATGCAGGCTGCTGATATTACCGGTCAGCGCTGTGTATGGCTGTCCCCAACTTACTGGGTCCTTTAAATTTGATCCTCGCCAATCACCAACAAATAATCCTTGTTCTGTGGCCACCATAACATCATCGTCCCAGACCTCTATTGCATTAATTGATTCAAAGTCTGTCGGCCAATTACGATATACATCACGATAAATCCAATTCTCATCACGATAAATAAATTCCAATAGGCCCCAGTCCTGATTTTCCAGAAACGCGACAAAACCAATAGAGTCTGTTATAGATATGTCAATAATCTCAGTTAAACCAAAATCAAATTCTGCGATGCTGTTTTGTTTCTTAAGATCGTAAACCTGAACAAAACCGTTCGGACTCACACCGCCAAGCCACAAATGGCCATACTGGCCAATTTCAACCACATTGATCCCAGTGCCGGCAAGTTGATCAATAACCGTTAACGTATTAAAGGTATCTTCATCCTGATCATATATCAGTAAACCGCCATTCGTCGCACAAACAGCTTGCTGTTCAAAACCAGTAATATCATTG
>Ga0208700_1000133_pt1 | contig 27555 bp, 16 predicted proteins | sample DeeseametaMP2016_FD_184179 | JGI IMG/M metagenome (GOLD analysis project Ga0208700, IMG submission 184179) | Marine microbial communities from the Deep Pacific Ocean - MP2016 (SPAdes) | ecosystem: Environmental > Aquatic > Marine > Oceanic | place: East of Hawaii, North Pacific Ocean | collected... | reverse complement strand
AACCGCTATCGGTGAACCTGAATTCAATATCCAATTGTAATTTATCAGCCCCGGGCCTGCTTGTTGGAGTGGTTAATGCGTCTATGCCTTCAAGAAACCCGGCCCAAGTTCCATCACCAGCAGCTGATATACCGCTAAAAACAACAGCCGTTGAATCAAAATCATCCGCCATTGTCTCCGCACTTGAATATGTCGTAGGTGGGTCAAAAGTCATATTTCTCCCACTGACAACAAATCCATCAGTAATGGTATTAGTTATGTTATAAAAGGGTACCTGATCAAACGGCAGTGTGGTGAAATAATCTTCCGTAGCAGGGAAAATCATATCCGTGGCCAATACGACATTGGCCGCATTTTTCAGAAACCAGTACGTTACCGAATCAACAACATCAAAAGAAAGTGAATATGATTTACCCGTTATCTGATATGGGTCTACTACAATTGCATCAAACAAGGCATCTGACTGACCAGTATGCACAATCGCAAGTGTATCTTGCGCCTGGTTTGCTAAACCGGCACCCACGCCTGATGCGCCAGGTACTGCAATGATCGCATTGATTGGGCTCTCGATCACACGTTTTGCTGCATCGGGGTCATAGGCAAATACGGTAACGGCAAAATAATACTTTCTATTATTTATCAGATCACGGCTATTCAACTTATCATAGGTTACTTCAACATAATGTTTTAAACCGGAATCAGTGCCAAATTGCGAGGGCAACTCGAGCAATTCACCTGTGTTCTCATCCAGCTCTAAATCAAGGATTATCTTGGTGCCATCTATAACATCATACGTCCCTATTCTAGTCCAGGGACCATTCAATGACGCGCCCTGATATATATTGTAACCTTGAAAACCGTAATTTCCACAGGCATAGTCCTCTACAATATCACTGCCTTCTTCAAAAGACAGGATTACTTTGCGGTCCAGCTGGGCCAATTCCACTATCGGTGAAGGGGGCGAACAAACATTAAAGTTGGCGTCGAAAGCTCCTTGAGCAAAATTATCAAAATAAAGCATCTTTGTGATTGATTTTGCCCAGTTGGAACCAGCAGCGAGAATTAAGGCGCCAACTACTTCCTGGGTATCCCCGGGGGCAAAATAAAAAGGACCTGAGGTCATCAAGTACCGTCTGTCACCTGGAACATCATCAATCCAGCCCGAACCAGTGGTCGGATCACCATCATGGACAAAAACAGATGGCTGACCGGTAATTGGATCAATAAACGGATCGCCAGTTGTACCGACAAGTCCATTCATATAATTATATGTTTCCTGAGCGGATGCTGGATCTGAGTAAATAGGATTCCCATTAATATATTTCGCAAAAGAAGTCATACCTAAGCGTTTCTTATCTGGTAAATCACGCAAATGATAACTGTTTTCCTGTGACCAGGTAAATATAGTGGCCGTATCCCCAGGTGAACTAACCAGTGGTCCCTGAAAAAAGTCAGCACCAGCAGCCGGGACTTCCACACCATAGGTATTATCCCCATCCGCATCATTATATGTGTACCCAACACTAAGATCTACATTACAGCCTACAAGGTCATCGGTAGCATCACCGACATCGTCATCGTGCCACATGGAAACAAAAACACTATCTAATTCATCCGAACCTTTATTGACCATAACCCAGCGTACAAAAAGGATATTGCCCATTGGGCCAGCCTGATTGAAACCAAAGAGGGATGTCTGCATATCTACATTCATCGGTGATGTGCCCCACAGCGGTGTATGGGTTGCTGCATTGCCATCATTCATTACGTACCAGTGAAATACGTCCCCCAAGATATCGGGGTAATCGCCATCTTCAGGTTTATATTCACCATCACCGTTTGCATCTTTCCAAGGAGCGCCATCATGGACAGGCCAATTCATAAAATCATCCGTTGGTAAAGATTTTGGAATATCTTCAGTGAATGCGCTTGATCCCTCCACTACTGTAATAGGAAGATCTATAGTCATCGCTTGAAATGTAGCCCAATCATTTTCCAGGAAGGCATCTACTTCCTTTTTGTGTATCTGATAAATATGCCCTGAGTTTGCATCGGCAGAACCAATGCTTCCCGGGACAAACTCCACCGTATACTCAGCGGCAGCAGTACGAAGCTCATCCACCCAGTCGCCACCTGGGGCCCTACTACGACCACTGGCCAGCCATATACCAGATTGGAATACAGCTAGCTTACCGCTACCCTTGGGCCATTCCAGTCCGGAATTACCGGATATGTGATAACTAACAACGTCACCATGGTTCCCATGTACCGTACTGATCTGATTACCGTCCCAAACGACGTGCTCTACTGGAGCAGCAGACATTATTCGAGCCTGGTGATCAACGGCAACGTGTATATCACGTCCAACTGGTTCAGCAGACCACAATAGTGTTGCTGTAAATATTATGATAAGCAATTGCCAATTGTGCTTCATCATTTAAATCTCCCCTTTACCTGGAATTATGTATCTTTATCAAATATTAGAAATCAACCCGCAAACCAATTTGCACCTGCCGCGGGCTACCATATCTCCCTGGACTGGTTATTCGCGACGTATACAGTTGTTCCCCTAATTCGGTACTACCAATGGACAAATCATTTACCCAGTTCTGGCCTGCCTGGGTGGTTAGATACCCGTCATTATTTGGCAATCCTGAGAAATTGTATACACTCTGTATTGATTGGTTATTTAAAACATTCTTCACAACACAAAATACACCCAGACTAACATTATTAACCATGAAGGTCTTGTCCATGCGTAAGTCAACATTGAAGGTGGCAGGCATGATGCCAGAATTAAGGGCTGCCACCGGCTGATCAGATAACTGACCGCCAAACACTGCTGTTCTTGGTTTCGAAGGCGTGTAACGCATGCCGCTGCCATAACGGAACAGCATATTGACGCCAAAAAGCTTCAAGCGGCCTTTATTACCAGTACGATAATCAACCACAATATTGGCCGTATGACGCTGGTCAAAAGTTAGTGGAGATGTAAACGTAGGATCATTACCCCCCAGCCAGGAAATGCGGTAGCCTGTATCAGCATTGGATCCAGTTCCGCCGCTATAACTCATGGTGTAGTTAGCATCTACCTTTGTATTGCCAAGGCGACGTGTTCGCAAGGCAAATGCCAAACCTTTGACCGTTGAAAAGTCACCATTGCTATACAGCGCATAACCAGTAGGCGAAGCAGCCACGTTACGGATCTGAATAAAATCCTTCTTCTCAGTATAGAACAAGGTCATATCAATACTGATATCATCGGTGATCAACTGTTTGAAACCAATTTCATATTCCGTTGTCTTGGTCGGTTTCAGTTCCGGGTTATTGGAACGTGTATAGTTCCCCTGCTGTATATTAGATAAAAAACGGGTCCAGCTTATATATAGGTTATCCCAGCGTGCCGCTTGCAGATATTTACCATACGTGGCATGAAAGGCGGTACGATCTGTAATAGGGAAACCCAGACCAACACGAGGACTTAGTTGTGCGGATGGCGTGACGGCCACCTGGTGAAGCTTCCCCACTTTATCATCATCAGTTGCTATGGTCGACGTATACTCCCTTGGGTCACCAAAACCATCGCCATTAACATCATTATAATAAACTCTATCTGCTAAGTAACCTTCGCTATCAATCACAATATTTTGATTGCCGCCGGTCAGAGGATTAAAGACCTTGTTGGCAGGGTCAATATGGTCGTAACGCAGACCTACGTTCAAGATCAGGTCATCCAGTTCAAATTTATCTTGAAAATAGAACGCCTTTGTGATCGGCGTCCGCGCTTTATTAATATCCTGCATTTTAGCAAGCCCTACGCCAGTTACATCATAGCCAACATTATTGGCATAGGCGCTTTTATAGGCCTGGAACAAATAATCATTCCAGTAGGCTTCGTAATCAGTACCAGTATATGTGTCCGAAGGATCCTCTTCAAAATCCGGAGTGCCATTCTTACCTGCGACCAGAGCCCCAGCGCCATCATTATAAGTTGGGTCCCAGGTCCAGTGATCCCCCAATTCTGAATAAGGCTCGTTGCTATTGAAATAAATAGCTACCCAACTGCCAGATGCAGAATATCTCTTGATTTCACCTTTTTCATAGCTTCCGCCAATTTTGATTTCATGATCGCCAAGCTGCCAAAGCAGGTTGGCCTTGAATTCATCACGCAGTTTTTCTGCTTTATAAATACCGCTGTAACCGCTATTTATACCAGCAACACCGAAGAGGGCAATTTCATAAGAGGACACCGGCCCCAATCCAACGCCCCGGTATAAGGGGTTGATCCAGGTAGTATCTTCATAATCAATCTGTACGAATGTCAAATCATCAGAATAGTCCCAGTAGTCCCTTGTCACATTATTACCATCCGCATCCTGATAGACCCAGGTTGGTGTACCGCTCACATCAAACCATTTACCACCCTGTATATAAGGCACTTCTATATCAGATAAAGTTCCATCCTCATAAACAAAAGAACCGTAACCATCCTTGGTAACGGGATCATAGGAATTATCGTTGATCTTGCCACGACTATATTGAGTAGTAAAAAACATTTTATCAAAACCAGGCACATTTCCGGAAAGGCGTCCATAGTAATTGTTTATCGTACTTTCAGACTGGTAATAGCGATGTTTAAGGGTTCCGCTTTGACTGATACCATCCATGGTGCTGGCATCGTTATAATAAGTGAAAAGTGATCTATAGTGCGAATAATTAGAGCTGTGTGAGTCGAAATATGTACCGCCAACTTTAAACCGCCAAGCGAAAGGCAAGAATGCGTTCAAGTCAACCAAAAGATTCCAGTTGGCATTTAAACGATCATACCAATTGTCAGCCCGGGGCCCATAAACAAAATCGATGTCCTTATCACCAACACGAAGATAGCTTGGAGCAGTGTATGCACCATCGCCATCCGTATCAGTATATGATTCGCCTGCATCCCAAATCGTGTTACCATTGAGATCAGTGAATGGATCACCATTCTCAGGCCGGCCATTGGCTATATTTAAATCTTTGTTATATACTGGAAATGATCCCGCCGTCGGGCTATCGTCCTGCTTGATAGATTCTAGCGCACCATAAAACTTGATAAAATCCATTACCGGTACGGGACCACCAACGCCAAGGGACATTAAATTATATCCATAGGAATAGAGTTCGTTCCTATTAGTGCTGGGTTCTGTAGTGCCAATATCTGAAATGAATTCAGCGGTAACTGCTAATCTGCCAGCACCTGTTTTCGTGGTTGTGTTCACAATACCAGACCCTGCTCCACCGTATTCAGCGCCGAAACCGCCAGCCTGCACCGATACCTCTTCGATACTGATATTGGGGATTGATCCTCTACGAGTCAACGAGTAGGGATCTACAGCACTTACGCCATCAACATAATAACCAACTTCCTCTGAACGACCGCCACGGATATGAAGCGTTCCTCCATCATCAACAACACTGGTTTGCAGGGCAACAACATTAGCGTAACCACGAACCGGTAGGTTTTTAATATCCTCGGCTCGTATAACATGTACTTCATTGGTGGCATTAATCTCAATGAGCGGCCTCTCCGCTGTAACAGTAATTGTTTCTCCCTCAATGGCTTCGGGGTTCATATTTATTGTATACAGATTTGTTGTCAAATCAGTGGTGGAACGCACATTTTCTATGGTTATGGTGGCATAACCAATGAAGGAAAACTTTACGAGATACAGACCGGGCGGTATATCCAGTATAACAAATTTACCATCCGAATTGGTCGCTGCGCCCATGGATGTACCTTCCAATAAAACGTTCACTCCGGGCAGTGGATTGCCAGTTTCCTGGTCTACTACTGTCCCAGTTATTTTCCCTGTCTGACCAGCTGTCAGCACGGCCGAAAAAAGTGTCACTATTACGAATATCTTAACTAAACGTTGATACATAGTTATGTCTCCGTGTTTTTTCAATGGTTAAAATCCCTCAATAAAGATACGATTTTACTGTCTGTTATTATACAGTAACGGTGATATTAGCAGGTTTTGAAATAGGTGTCAAGTAATTATCAATATTATTAATTAACTAAATATAATCAAATTATAAAGGGATGCGGCGCAGCCTATTGGCATTGCCAATGACTGTGATAGAAGACAGCGCCATGGCTGCTTCAGCAATTACAGGGTGCAAAATACCAATGATTGCCAACGGTATGGCCACAAGATTATAGATAAATGCCCAAAATAAGTTTTGCTGTATTTTTTTAAACGTTGCCGTCGAGAGCTTTACTGCGCGGTATAATGCCTGCAGATTTTTACTGGATAATATAATATCTCCTGCCTCCATAGCTATATCTGTACCACCAGCCATTGCAATACCCACATCCGCCTTGGCCAAGGCTGGTGCATCGTTAATACCATCGCCCACCATGGCTACTTTAGCACCATCCTTTTGGTATGACATAATAATTTCCATTTTTCTATTTGGAGTCAGTTCAGTATGCACATCCATAATGCCTAGTTGTTCAGCCAAAGACGCTGCAACAGCATGATTATCACCGGTGAGTATTACACAATGGTAACCGGCCTGCTTTAGCTTTGCTACAACATCTTGCGCATCTGGTTTTAGAATATCCTCAAGCTCAAAAATACCAATCAGTTCATCGTTTCGGGTCATGTATACCGCCGTTGTACTGAGTTTTAATCCTGAATCTGCAGCGGTGTACTTTCTGCTGCCAATCTTCAGACTATCATACTTATAGTGCCCGCTTAATCCCTCTCCCGGCGCGACCTCGACGTTTCTTACTGCCTGGAGGGAATGGCCTTCTTTTTCCGCCAGCTCTACGATCGCACGGGAAAGCGGGTGGGTGGATTCTTTACTCAGGGAGGCGGCCATGGTAAGCAGGTCTTTCTCAGCAACATCTGCAGTTTGATGAATTTTTGTTACAGTAGGTTTCCCCACCGTAAGTGTCCCTGTTTTATCAAATAAGATGGTGCTTACAGTACTAAGTCTTTGAATGGCCGCACCATCACGAATAAGAATACCCCTTTCTGCGCCTAGGCCAGTACCGACCATTAGCGCTGTAGGCGTTGCCAGCCCCAAGGCACAAGGACAGGAAATAACCAGTACTGCAATGGCAGCGAAGACAGCTAATTCTGCAGGGGTTTGGAAAGGGTCAACCCATGGCAAGTATACTGCAAAAACTTTCAAGACAGCAGTCATTAATTCTGGGAACATTACCCAGACCATAAAAGTCAGGAGCGCTAACCCGAGAATGATGGGCACGAAATAGCTGACGATACGATCGGCAAAGACCTGAATTGGTACCTTTGTTGTCTGCGCTTGGGCCACCAGCTGAATGACCTGGGCTAGAAATGTGTCCGCACCTGTTTTGGTAACTTTGATCTTTACGGTGCTATCGGTGCAAATCGTTCCACCCAACACTTCATCATTAATACCTTTTACCACTGGAATAAACTCACCGCTCACCAGTGCTTCATCCACTGCTGCTTGTCCTTCAATAATTACACCATCCGTCGGAATTACATCCCCGGCACGTACGATCATAACTTGATCGGGCAGCAGATCGCGTACATCCACTATCTGCTCCCTATTATTCTTATCCAAAATTGTGACCTTTTTTGCAGTGCGATCCATGAGTTTACGGATCGCTTCCGATGATCGGCCCCGTGCTTTTGCTTCAATATATCGTCCAGTTAAGTGAAAAGCCATAATCATGCCGCCAATACCGGCAAAGGAGTGCATACCCATCGTGAAATACAATATACCTGTGGATAAAGCAGCCGTGGAACCTAGCGCAATAAGTACGTCCATATTGGGCGACCAGTACAAAAGTGATTTCCAGGCACTTGAAATGGTGCTGCGCCCCGGGCCAAAAAGTACAGCACTGGTCAAGATGGTCATGACTAAATGGAAAAAGTCTGTGCTGGCTTGATCTAATTGCCAGATCATTTCCACCGCCATTAACGCCATGGCTGGCGTAGTAATTAGCCAGGCAACTATCATATTTTTTTTCGCTCCTGCTGTATATGTACCCTGTAAAGGGTCCTGTACCTGTGCTACGCCTAGCTCGGCACTATAGCCAGTATTCAAAACGGCAGTTACAAGGTCATTTGCAGATGCGGCCCCCACAACACGTGCGCTGCCCATTGTAAGGCTAACTATTACATCTTCTACCCCGTTTACCTTTCTCAGCGCTTTCTCAACCGTGGCAACGCAGGCGCCACAGTGCATACCCTCAATGCGCAGTTGTGTAATATCACTCATCGTTTAATTGGCGCAGCATTGCCAACGCCTGTTGATTATTTGGTTCTAGGGCAATAAGCTTCCGTAAATATGTCTCCGCTTCCGCTAATTGACCGCGTTCACGACTAACAGTTGCCAGCGTACCATAGGAAGCGCTGAACTCTGGATCTACAGTAAGTACTCGTTTACTGTAATTCTCAGCTTGATCCAAGTCTTTACTGAGAATCGCAATATTGGCCATATTATGCAGTGCCAGGGTGTGATCGGGATTTTGGTTAATGGCCCTAGTGAAATTTGTAACGGCCGCCTCCAGATCATTATGTTGGTAAAACTCCAGTTCACCAAGGCGATTATAGGCGGTGGCAAAATATGAATCCAAGGCCAGGGCACGCTCATAAGCTGTTTTGGCACCAGCTACATCTTCTGTAAATAATAAAGCATCTCCGTATTCCTTCCAAACCTTGGGATTATCAGGATTTAAATGGATGGCCCGCGCCAAATAGGCCGCCGATCTCTCTGGCGCTTCATCAAGATACAACCTGCCCAACTGGTAACAGGTCCACATGTGAGTTGGGTCCAAGCTCAGAACGCGCTGATAAGCTGCTGCAGCTTGTTGGTCCTTGCCCTGCAACTGGAAAGCTCTGGCCAAGGCATAATATCCCTCTAGGTGCTCTGGTACATCCTGCAAACCTTGCTCCAACAGAATAATAGCCCGCACAAGGTAAGCTGGTTCACTGTGTCTGGTCTCATAATAATTGGTGTAGGCGATACCCTGGCGTATAACAGCCGCGGGATCTTCCTCTTCGAAAAAATCCCTCAATTTCAGCGCCGTTTTACGTACAAACAATGCGTCGCTTTCTTTTTCATTCAGAATATCAATTTTTTTGCGAATCCAATGATCTGTAAAGTTGACGTGCAGAATATCGGCGGTCGCTCCTTGCCGCATGTGGCATTGTACACAATCACCATTATTACTGTGGTTTTCCGGTTCCTGCAGCGCAGTCAATGATTCGGTGGCATGGCAATCCATGCAGCGGTCATTAAAATAAGTACGGGATCTTTCCTGAACAGGTTCATGGGGGTTGTGGCAGGTAATGCAGGTCATGCTGCCATTGCTGGCGGTAAAACAGGTGCTTAGACTAATACGCCCACCATGGCTGGCAATGCGAAAGTCACCCTTTGGCAGACCATCCTCAATAAATACTGTCTTTATATCTGTCAAGCGCATCCCAGGCCGGAAATCACTGCTGCTCTTGCCAGTTTTAAACACGCTGATTTCACCCTGCAGGTGGCACTGTCGGCAAACATCCATCTGCAGGTCAGCCGACAAATGGACAGGGTTAACGATGGTCCGGTCAACACTGGCGCTGGTCGCTTCATCTGTAGCGCCCATATGTTTGTCTACGTGGAGTTGCCCCGGACCATGACAGCGCTCGCAGCTGATACCTTCCGCGATGGAACCAGTATAACGGTTTACAGAAAACTCCTCAAACACATTATAATCATTGTGACAGTGCATACATTCGGGGATCACCGGTCTATTAAAGCGCATATTCAGGCGGTTAAAACCAGGACTTAAATCCCAAATTGCCTTTTCACTGTACCAGGTTACGGGCATTTCATTGATATAACCGTTCTCACTGGCCAAATAAGTACGGTTGTTATTGCCGGAGCCAACAACGTAGTCAACCTTACGGCGCAGTTCATGGGTTCGCACCGCTTGGTCATTTTCACGATATTCTACCTGATAATACCCGTCTGCCGCAGCGATCATTTCATAGTGCAGGTTATTCTGCCTATCATAGACATGGTTATTATCCGTGTAATCTTCAATATCCGGCTGCGCACCGGGTCGGTAAAAAGACCGGCCCATGCCGGTTCGCAGGAAGGATTGATAGATTTCGCGGTGACAATAAGCACACTCTTCATTGCCTACATAGGCTACATCCGCTGCTAAATTTTCAAAATCCACAGCACCACTATATACTGATGAATAATAAAACCAAAATAATAATACTAATAATGATGCTATTATTGCCGGGAATAGTCGGATATTCATCTAATTACTAAATGGGGGTTATATCCAAAAAACTGATAAACATAAGAATTCGCAATCCTTTTGCCAATAAATTCTACTTACGGAGTTTCGCTTTTGAGAAACGGCTTTCAGGTATATCCACATCAAACTCAATATCGTCAATATGCCACTCTGTCCCCTTGCTATTGCGCTTCAATTCATCCTTGAAGATAAATCGTGAGGGGAACCATCTGCCTTGGACCTTTTTGATACCATCCATGGTAGATGTTTTTAGTAGCTTACCGCTTTTCGCATAGAGCTCTTCTTTCATAGGCAACAGGTATTCCTTATCGATCCAGGCCCGGCGTTTGGGATAGGATAACCCTTTCACTTTTGCTTCCAGATGCATGATCCAATGATCACGTCCATCAATTAATACCGATCCTTCCAAGGTAGCTTCATAAAGTTCTTCCATAGGACGGTTTTCCATCATATCATTATAGGACATGTCGGAACCCATAACAGATTGACGCAACATGTGCCCAGAAAGCTGGATCACACGATCCGTCTGAGGTGAGTAGGTCCAAAGCTTATCATATAATTTCAGCATCTTGGTGCCGGCTTCTCGGGGCGGAGATAAATACTCGGTGAAGGCCTGGTCAATACCCACTACCCAGTTACGTGATTCAATGGTGCGGCTAGAGCGGCGGCCATGCACAATCATTTTGCTGGTCAAAACCCGGCTTTTTGCGTTCAGGTTATCATCCATAGCCTTGATAATATCCTGAACTGTCATTTCATCTGATTGCCCCAGCAAAAAAGAAAATGATAAAAGAAAAATAACTATCTTAATCATGTTTCCAGTTCCTTAAACAATTGGGCCATTTCCCGCTTGTATATGGCCCGACCAGCAAGCATAGTCCCCAATACAGTGGCCAGGACACCGGGCATAAAACCGATATAGTAAAGTTCCGGGGTTACCTGGGCATAGAAAACATTGGACATAATAATTTCGGTTGAACCCAGGCTTTCCATAGCATCCGAATAATCCAAGCCCACTTCCTGCATATAATAGGTAAGTCCGAGCCCCATGGCTGTGCCAATAATAGTGCCAATGAACCCGATTATGACTGACTCCATGATCATAGAGCGATAGACCTGGCCTTTTGATTCCCCCATGGCCAGGCGCATCCCGATCTCACCGTAGCGCCGCAGACCATTCATTAGACCCATGTTCCAAAGCACTATCATAGAAATGACCAAGAAAACGCCCACTATTAAACCACTAGCTGCACTCATATAATCCACCATGGTGCCCATCTGATTTACATCCCGCAGAGCCATCATGATCGGGCTAAAAATATCAGTGCTATCACTGTTAATTTTGTTATATCGCCCCCTAAGTGCGACAGCAGCTGTATCATCGTAATAAAGTGAATTTGTGTAGCCCAATATCTCCGAAGCGGCATTTTCCATGTCCAGTGCCAACCGGGCACCTGTTATATCCACTAGCATCATCTGCCTGTCCACTGGTCCCAAATTCAGTTTAAAGGTACCGACAACGGTAAAGTTAAAAGTGGTAAAGGCATTGTACATAGTGGATCCAATTAAGGTTACAGTCTCACCAGAAGAGAGTCCCAGCTGCCCAGCCAACCTGGTGCTGAGTAACGCTTCATTCGCATTTTCCGGCAGTCTTCCATCTATGAGGCGGCGTTCAAGTTTCCAGATTTCAAATTGCCGGGATCCGGGTGAAAGAAAATCGATCCCCAGGGCAAGGACAGGGCCCTGTGCCTGGGTCTCGCCATTTTCATCAGGGACATCCAAAAGCCCGCCAAATGTGATTCGCGGCGTCCAGAAAAGATCCGGATAATCCTGCCCCAATTCATGAACCAGCTGATCTGTTTCCAAAATAGCCAAGTCATTGGGTAGAAGCTGGCTTTCTTCTTTATAACTTCTGGTCATGACCTTCACGTGGCCCGTGGATACCACGGCAGAATCAAGAAACATACTATTCATAATACCGGTAAAAAACCCCTGAAAGAAAATAATCATAGCCACAGCCAGTGTTACTACAAGAACTGGAAAAAGACTCCTGGATCGGTCTCGCATTATACCTTTAGTTAAAAATTTGATCATACGGTCACCTTACCCCGTAAGGCATCGGTAGGCTTCATCCGGGCAATTCGGCGGGACGGCATGTAACTCACAATAAGTACAATGATGGATACAACTATTGTTGTTGTAACAACCAAACCAACTGAATAAACCGGGATTAGGTATTTCTCAACTATTAAGCCCATAGCTCCATCAGAATAATCCACACCGAGCCAGATTCCATTAACTCCAAAATACCAGAGCACCGGGCCGAAGAGGATTATGGTCAAGATAGCAGCTAGGAGGGCATTTAGACCACCTTCCAGGGTAAAGAGTCCTACCACCCGGGCCCGGGTCATCCCCAAAGCCATAAGGGTTCCGATCTCTTTGCCCCGGCGAAATATAGACAACACCTGGGCGTTAAAAATGCCCATGCCCGCAAAACAAAGAAGTATAACATACATTATCGCCGCATTGGGCTCGTCTGCTTCAATGAGGGCTTCCATGTCCCGGATCAGGTACTTTACATCGCGGGGAATCCAGTTACCCTTATTTTCTACAATTGATAATCCTTCCGCATAGGTCACATAGGTAGCTTCTCCTTCCATGGCCAGCATCGTCTGGGCCTTTTCCAATGGTATCCAAATATGACCCATGTCCAACTTGAAATTCTCTGTGGACATAATATGCACTACTGTACCCTCATCGGCGTCATAAGTGCGGTCGGCGTCCAGCCAGCGTATGGTAAAGGCATCGCCCACTTCCAACCTGGCATCTTTGGCCATGCTACGTCCGATCAGCACTGGAATGGTGACTTCTTCATGCCCGGCAAGCATTTGCGTGGGCATGTTAACAATATTCTGTTCTGGAGTGATTCCTTTCATGATCACTGGCATGATACGTCCATTGGGGTAGATGGAAGCCTGGCTCACTAGTACCGGGAAAGCTTTTCCCTGGTTTACTAGCGCTTTTACTGTGCTTGGAGGTACGGCATGAGCATCTTCAAAGGTCATAGGATCCATGGGATCGTACTGGGGATGCCAGTAGGCACCGCCAGCTATCTCCGTATCGATAGTAACCTGCTTGGCGTGTTCCCGCATGCCGTCGTACATGGCAGAGAATAAAATGATCATGAAAAAAGAAAGTGCCGTTACAAAGACGTTTAGCCAGGTGCGTAGCCTGGCGCCCAGGAGATTTTTAATGGCAATCTTAAACAGCATATCTAATTACCAGATTTAGGTTGGTCAATCTGCTCATCATTAACGATTTTTCCATCATCCAAATGAATAATCCGCCGCAGGTAAGCCATGATCTTTTCATCATGAGTAGCAAATATAAAGGACGTGGACAGCTCTTGATTTAGCTGTACCATGATCTTCATGATGTGGTGGGAATTCTCCGCGTCCAGGTTAGCAGTGGGTTCATCTGCAAGTATCAGTGCGGGCTGATGAACAATGGCCCGTGCAATTGCAGTCCTCTGGCACTCGCCGCCGCTGAGCATTGCCGGCCGGGAATTGATCTTGTCGCTGAGTCCTACCCATTCTATGGCCTGGGTGACTTTCTTATCCCGTTCCTGTGGATCGACTTTGTTCAGTATCAGCGGCAACTCCACGTTTTCAAACACTGTGTAAACCGGAAGCAGGTTGTAGCTCTGGAAAATAAAACCCATATTTTTTCGGCGTAACTCCGCACGCTCGTTATGGGAAGTTTCTCCCAGTGATTTCTTCAATACGGTGACCAAACCCTCACTCGGTGAATCTAGGCCGCCAATCACATTAAGCAGCGTTGTCTTTCCAGAACCTGAAGGTCCCACCAATCCAGTGAACTCCCCTTTTTCCAGGCTTAGGTTTACATTCTTCAGCGCAGTGAAAAAGTCTCCACCAACTGGAAAGCGCTTGACCAGGTTATTAATCGTTACTACAGAATTACCCATATCTTCTTTTCTTTCTTAATGATTGTAAATGAGCATGAACTGCAAACCAGTTCCAAAACCCGCTACTGTCTTTGGCAGGTATTCCTTTGCAATGTTGTAATCATCTCGCCTCGGACTAATTGAGAAAATGAAATTTAAGCTGAAATGATCATAGGTAATACCCCACCTTAGGTAATTATAAATGTGGCTATTATCCCAATCGATCTGGGCAATGAACATGAGGTGGTGAAGCATGTTGATTGGCAGGCTGACCATGAGAGCCGTATATGTCAGTTTACTGCTGCTATCTGCTGCGGTAGATGAGCCGTTGATTTTCATTGTTTCTGCCATGATCAATAGACCAGATCCAACAGGAATGGTATAATCCGCACCCAAAGTAAACAGTGTGAAGCGGTTCAATTCCACATCCTGTTTGCTATCGGCAAATATTCCCGCACCTTCAAACCAGAAGCCAAAATAGCCATCATAACGATAATCTAAGGCAATCCGCTGGTGTGGCCCGGAAATGAAAATTGGAAATTGACCTACGCTCTGGCCCAATTCAGCTGGATCCTGATGGTAGGTTAATCCCCATTCGCCAATACTGGTGGAAAGTTCTGCCCGGCCACCATAAGACAATGTATCCCGATCACTATTCGTGGACCATAGCCAAAGGGCAAGTGAACTTGTGGGGAATAGCCGCAACCTGAACGCTTCTACTGCATCAGTCTGGCCGGTAGGGTCCTTAGGGTCAATCGTATCAAACCAGGCCAGCGAGCGCAGTACCATGGCCGGTCCAAAGGCAATCTTCTGCAGACCTAAGCGAGCTTCAATTTTTTCGCTGGAATAACGCAGCCACAGTCGGTATGGTTTACTGCTAAAAACAACATCTTCTTCATACATCCTGTACTGCATGCGGTAACTCCACTCCAGATCCACAAAACGATCAATGGACAGATCGCGAGATAAGGATAGCATCGGAATGTATCCCAGATCTGTCACAAAAGAAGAATGACTTGCAGGGGGATCATTACCATGCAGGATGTTGCCCCAGAACTGACCCTTAAGAGAAAATGGCTGAGCGAAAGTTGCAGCGCTGGTACTCAAACAAACTGTTAGCAGGGTTATAACGTGAGCAACAATCCTAAATCTTTTTACATTTTCACCAAATACAAACATACTTGTCGTTAATCAATTTCTAGGTCAATATACGGGAAAACCATTATAAATTATTCCAGATTAAACATGGTCCGCAGCAAACGTAAGATATCATTATTGGTTGGCCTGCTACTTTTCATGTGGGGCTGTGAAGATGAATTGACCCCCTTAGCCAGTTACGTGCCAATCGATGCCCAATTATGGGGCCTGGAATTTCAGGGCTATGATGGTTATATCGTCGCCGACTGGGAAATTACCAACACAGCTAACGTAAATATCTCTGGCTGGGAGATCCATATCAAAATTGTTATGATCAACGATCAATCTGAACAGGGCCTTTTCTTCCGACACGATGTGACCATGGCTCCCGGTGACAGAGCCAGATTTGCTGGTAACGTATTTTTCCACCGCGACGCTGTGAGCATTTACCCGGTAACACTAACAGCCGATAATGCGGCTATGAAAAACTGGGACATAATTTCCATACGGGGACTGGTCGAATAAATCATTCCCAATCGTCGCCGTACGGCCCGCCAAAAGCACCCATATCATTCCTTGACCCATTACTGTCCTTATACTCATTTCCCGGATGGCCGGCATTAATGGCAGGGGATTCAGGATCCAAGCGAAAATCGGATTGTTCAGGGTCCACAAAAAGAGGATCCGCAACTATATTACCCGGACCAGCAACTACGGTGAGCTCCTGAACCAGGGAATAGATACTGTTCATGGAATAAAATTTAATATTAGACCCATCCACAAGGCTGCCCCTTGAAATAATACAATTAATTAATTCTATGTTACCCATTGAAATAACTGAATATTGAGTACTGTATTGATCGTGCGAACCATTTCTATATAATGAACAGTTTAATACATCTAGGGAGTTCCCTGGCCCCAAAGCGATTCCGCCACCGCCCAGCTTGGCGTAATTATAATTCATAATACAATTACTAAGCGTGGCCAAGCCGGCAACAAATACACCTCCGCCAGTATTTTCCGTTCTGTTACGGGTGAATCGACAGTTTTTAATTGTAACACCCAAAGAATGGTTTGATACAAATAAACCGCCACCAGGATACTCTAGTTCTCCAGATGGGGCAACATCATTTATATTACTATAGATTATACAATTTCTTATTGTGGCAAACTCATCGGCTGCAACGCCGCCGCCGCCGCGGCGGGCCCGATTATTGACTATCTTGCAATTTGTTACCAGCGCTGTGTCCGTTATAAAAATACCTCCACCATGTCCGGAGGGATAAATCTGCATATTGGCGCTAGGGTTTTCCAGCGCCAAGTTATTCCTTATAAAACAATTGGTAACAACAGCTGTGCCACCAGCCCATACACCGCCACCACTGAACCCGCTACCATTTTGAATACCCAAACCATCAAGTTTACCTTTGTCAATACTGATTACAGATTGTTGAGTTGTGATACCAATCAAGATAGTTATAATTGGGCCATGAGTGGATGTAACCAGTACATCCTTACCTAACAAATTATGATTCCCGGGATAAACGCCCGGACGAAAAACGATACTATCGCCATTATCAATGAATTTGGTGTAGTAGGCTGTTTCTAAATCATCATAATGGTCAGGTATATATAAGGATGATATATTTGGCACCATAAATTCTTCAGAAAGTTCATGGCGGTATTGATCGCGCTGATCAACGACCCGGATTCGGTATTTAAATATACCATCATCATCCAGGGTATCAATGTATGATGTGGCCAATGAATCTGGCAACCGCGCCAGATCGACCCAGTAATAATCCTCAGCAATAATCTTTGCCTTCTCAATACGATATTCCTTGAAATCCTCTATGGTAATATCTGACCAGGATATAGTAACGGCTGTTTTATGACGAATAACACGGCTATCAAAATCATGGGTCACGAGGAATAAATCATCCTCAGCGGATGGCTTCGTGGAGAAAGGCAGATCACAAGCAAGCCATAAAAACATGAGTACTAATGACCATCGTGATCTGAACATTATAATTCGACCTTCAAGTTGATGATTTCACGGTATTTCTCAAAATAATTGAACCCGTGGCGCAGACTCTCCTCCAGCGTCCAGTCCAATTCATCCTTGGAAAGTATGTTACGCCAAGTGTAGGATAGAGACCAATTCAAGCCGAGTAATCTCTTGCGCAGGGTTACATTCAGATTGGCGTTTTCTCGGGGTTTCCGCAGCCCTTCCCCAATCCCTGGAATAAAGAAATATTGTTCTCCTTCGTTGACATGATCCATGCTGAGTACCAGCCAATCCAGGTTCAATTCACTGGTGAACACAAGCCGGTACTCTGGTTTATTGGGAAAGGCTATAGGTGAGCTGATATCCAAGAAAGTAGCGCTGGTGGAGAATAAAAATCTATCACTGAGCATTCGCAAACCTACCATTGCTTCTACACCGCGGATCTCCGCAACAGGTTCGTTGAACGGTATAGCCGGGGTGCCTTCGAATACCCGGTAAGCGATCTTATCCGTGTAGCCGTTCATAAATACATCGAGTCCAAGCGACACTTCATCAATAGGTAGCTCAGTCTGTGGATTGGAAATACGCAATTGCAGATTGAGTTCGGTGGTATTCAGATATTCGCTGGATAACAGCGAGTCCAGCAGACTATCGGTCTCTGTATTTGAAAAACGAAACAAATCCGCTAGCGTAGGCAAGCGCTGATTGTTGCCCTGGTTGACAAATATTGAATACCAGGTTTTTTCACCCCGTCCTTCCAAATGAATACCCAACCGTTTGCTGGAGACATGCTTCAATTCCCGTGATTGCGGTACATCATAGATAATGGGCTGACCCTCTGTCACCAGTAAGGGGAATTCATAATGTTCATTTTGAAATGTCTCGATCTGGTCCATCCGGTAGGATAATTCCCAATTTATAAAATCAATATTAGGATGATCTGCATCTGCGCTCCAGCGGGTAACGAATGCCAGGGCATCCGTATTCCGCTCCATGTCCGCAATATGATGAACAGTAGGATCCCCGTTAATATTGAAGTAGGATTTATCGCCATCAAAGGTCTGGTACTCTGCTTCATACTGGACCGTGCCTTCAAAATCCCACCAGTTGATCAATTTGGATATATGAATATTGCGGGAATGATCGCTCAGGTATTCATTAAGACTGGAGAAAAAATCTTGATTCAGGCTCCAGTCCTTCAATCCGGCCAGGAATTTCCAGCCGCTTGTGCCCAGGATATCACCGCGGTAATTAACGCTCAGTATGGATAAGCTATCACCACTATCAACACTACCTGATGGAAATTCCAGATTCTTGTTGAGCTGGAACCAACGCATATCCAACCGCCCAGAACGCAAGTCCAGTCCGCCAAATGCGTTGGCAAACAGTGATGTGGTTGTCGTTCGACCACCAAAAGCCCTGGCCTTGGCCGTGTAGCGTCCGCCGATTCCCGCCGGACCCAACACCGCCGTTGCCCCTAAGGAAAGGTCCATGTCATCATCATAAGTTTGCCCGGCACCGCTGTTCAAGTACAGTGAATTCTTCTGCGCAGTTTTACTCTCCATATTCAATACACCACCAATAGCACCACTGCCAAACAACGATGAATTTCCACCCTTGATCACCTGAATTTGCTCTAGCGCGTTGAGATCAATAGTGGAAAGATCCGCTACACCAGTATTGGCATCGTTTAAGCGTACACCATCCAAAAAAACAGCTACATCTGTGGCATTACTGCCGCGGATACTAATCGTCTGTTTACCGCTGGAAGAATAATCCATTTTCACGCTGCTGACACGTCGCAAGGCACTGCCCAGATCGCGCGCGCCCTGTATTTCAATCTCAGCGATATCCAGCATATCTACGGATGACGCAACATCCATCTCTGTTTTGGATTTCACCCCAACGACCTCGATTTCCTGACCCTCGATCACTGCCGGAGCCAGTTGAATGATACCAGTATAACTGGAGTCAATCATTACTTCCACTGTGTTATAGGCAATATGAGAAAGGCGTAATGCCGGCTCTATATCCACAGGTATTGCCAGCACAAATGATCCTTCCGTATCCGTTACAGTGCCTGTTTCCGTACCGATAAGTAAAATATTAACACCGATAATCGGCGCGCCTGTTTCTGCATCCTGCACCACGCCGTGAATTGGATCCTGAGCCAATATGACCTGTACAAAACACAGAAAACTGAGGACTATTTTTTTCTGGAAAAACATTCGCTGAAGTTATCGTTACGAATTATGCCAGCCGAATAATTTATTTTAACGTATTGGTTAGACGAATATTACCAGGTGATCTGAATATCGATCAAAGGCCACCCCCCAGGGAATGTAGGTAGTTTCGGTGGCAGGATTTGCCAGTGGGAACCAAAAGGATATTCACCATAAGTAAGTTTATAGCCTACCGTGAACCGCAACCGACTGCTCTTGGTCCAGATCAGCAATACTTTGGTCTCAAAAAAAAGCGCGGAGGCGCTGCCTGGATACAGAAATACATCCCCATCCACAAAACCAGACCAGCGACCTTTTACTGGGACCACATAATCGGCTCCCAGGCGCAGACCCCAACCGTTGTAATAAACAGCCAAACGGGGATACACCAGAGGAACATCAATAGTAGATGTGGGATCCAGATCACCACCTCCTAAGCCGAGCAACAGGCCGGCTTTCCCGGTCAACTGGCCAGTACCTACGGAACGTGTAGCCAGTATTTCATTGGTGAGACCGATCAGGGTGGGAAACTCAAACTGGGGGGCAACGATCTTGAATTTTCCGGCACCAGTGATGGATTGCAGTAACGGTGTGGGATAATAGAAGCCATGTCGGGTAGCAATGGTCCAACTGTTTTTTTCTACCCAGGTTTTCTTATAAACTAGATTCGGTAATTTTAAGGCAAATAATGGATGTAATGCGATATCCTGATTATCGGTAAGACCATAACGAAGCGGTTGAAATAATCCAACTTCCCATTGCCCTTTTGGCAGGGAATGAGCAGTTCCAGATGACCAAATACTGGTATCGGCATGGATCCAGCCGCACAGCGCAATAATTATAACAAACAACTTTCTCATGGTACCACCCACTTAGCTGCTACAGCTACATGGTCTGATTCCAGCACGGCATCCTGATGCGTTACCGTAGAGCGGGGGACCCAATCCGTATTGGTAAAAAGATAATCTAGTTTCCTGTTCCACTGGTAGCGTTCATCGCTGGCATCATGAGTGGATGCATGGGTGAAATAACGATTCTCATCCTGTAGATAATTTACTGTATCTACGGCCGGTATATAGCTATCAAACAAAGGTCTGATCCAGGCGGTCTCATTGCTGAAATCGCAACCTTCATCATCTTCTGCTGATTCACCTGGACAACGGTCGTTATCACAATAATTATTTTTTGCGGCACCGGGAGGTAATTCATTGAGATCACCGCCGGCAACAAAATGTTCCCCCTGGGCATCGAGCTCATCTAATACCGCCTTGAATTCCAGGTACTGTTTTTGTTTGGTATCATCGTTGGAAAATGCAGAGGCATGGATATCGACTGCCCAAAAAGGACTGCCTGGATAGTTAACCTTGGCTCGTAACACATTACGACGGACATAAAATGCTCTAGTAAGCGCATCCTGATCACCACGCAGAGACAGTTGAATCCGCTCAGCTTCACTCAACGGCCAGTGCGACAGGATGGCGTTGCCAGTATTGACACGTCCCAACCCATCGCTTGGTACAAACTGTACCTCCCACATGGAGGCATAGACACCGTAATTCAATTCCGTATTATCCAATAACCACTGTACCTGGTCTACGTAGGCAGACCGTTTGGAATCAGTATCCACTTCCTGCAGCAGCAGGATATCGGCATCCATTGCCGTGATCTTTGCGGCTAGCAATTCCAAGCCATCCTGGATTTTATCCGTATCGAAAAGCACCAGTTCACCGCAGGAATCACCAAACCACTTAGCTCGTCCAATGCCAAACCTGATATTCCAAGTCACTACAGTCAGCGTATCTTTGTTGGGTGGCGTAGAAAACGTCCTGGCCGTGTACTCCGTAGCTGCTTGCTCGGTTGGGAATTCAGTTACCAGCGGATCACAACTCACCAGTAATAGGATAGTAAATGAAAACAGCAGGGATAGTTTGGTTTTACCAGTCATGTTCAATGTTAACAACTACTGGGCCAAGATCTGTTGTAAAACTTTTTGTTCATTGGTCAGGAACCCGGCGCGTACGATGCGTGGTATCAATTCTCGTAGATTTTTATTACGACCAAATACATCATTGAAAATTGGTAATGCTTTTTGCAGCTCACCTGTTTGAGCCAACGTTACTGCGGTCCAAAAAGGCAGTTCCGGGTTTTCCGGGTAGAATTTTGCGGCGGCAGAATATTCCTGCAAGGCCATCTTCATCTCGTTCTGTTCCATGTATTCATCCCCTTTTTGCGCGTGGCGGTAGGCCCGACTAATTCGCAGCAAGCGCCGTAATTCTCCCAGGGGATCCTTATGATCAGCGACATCCAGATCAACAATACGATCCTTCCAGGGATCGCCTGTTGGCTCACCGCTAACCACCAGCATGGCCGCCGATTGGCGGCCGCGCAGGTCTCCCCCTTCTGCTTCTGCAGCATCCAGAGCGGCCAGCATACGTTCCGCCAAGTCACCAGTTGTACTTTCAAATGCCTGGGCCATAGCCGCCGGGACCGTAGGTTTGGCCATAATATTGGCCTGGACAGAATAACTCTTGCCGGTACGGTGACTAGCATAGCTAATACAGCGCGAACCGGTGTGCACCCTTACATTGCCCTGAGCATCTACCATAGCTACCTGACGAGAACTCTCACCAGGGTCTTTGGCTAGCAGGGATCGCAAAGCTTCATCCGCAGGGAGACCCTGTTCCATCAAAGCCAGCCCTTTGGGACCATAAGATGGTTCGACAATGGACTGGGTAGCAACTGCCCCTACACCAGCCTTAGCCCAGGGTACCACGGTTCCCACTGAAAACCAGTGACTTTGTACAGCTACGCCAAGCTGACCTGTTTCTTCATCCAGAGCAACAATGGAATAAGTTGACACGGGACGCAGGGGCATCTCCGCAGATAAACATACCAACGATAGAATCAATGTGAAAAATTTAACGGTCATTCTTCCTCCAGATTATTATGGTAAAATCTGAACTATTTTACTAAAGACTAATGATTATTACTACTTTAGCAATAGTAATTTGCGAACTGTGGAAAATTCACTAGTGTGCAACCGATAAAAATACATTCCTGATGAAAACCGCGATCCATTCCAGCGGACTGTGTAGCTGCCAGGCTGGTGTTTCCCGGCAGCTAGAATCTCTACTTCCTCACCCAGCACATTATATATACTGAGCCGAACATCCACCGCAGCGGTAATAGAATATTGAATCGTTGTCACTGGATTAAAGGGGTTGGGATAGGCAGGATAAAGCCTGTAAGCATTGATTATCTGTGAATCAGCGGCACCCAAATCCTCATTAACCAAAAGATATACAGGTATGGCCACTGCTTCAGCCGCGGTCAACACCAGCACAGCGGCATTATACACTGCATCCGTTGTCAACTCAGTGGTAATAACAATAATATCCAACTCTTCCGCAGCGCCGGATTCCAGCCAGCCGGTGCCCCCAGAAACCATGAGCCACTGCGGTTCTGGCATCAGATCTCCCGCCCAGACGGGCCCTTCAATTACACCATCGTGGCCATTGCCGCTGGCATCAACCAGTGTTGTTCCATTCATGGTAGTCATGGGATAAAAGGCAACCAGGTTCTCCGCAGCACTATAACCATCATGGTCATAGCTCAAACCAAATCCCGGTCCCGCAGTAAATAATGCGCTGACATCACTGGCTGTAAGTGCACCACTAAAAACACCCACATCATCTATGGCCCCGGCAAGGTATTCCACGTGATCGCGCATATCGGAGCCCAGATAGGAATGAAAGCCGGCATTCAAATTCACCAGGCCGCCAGAACTGCTGGCGCTCTCTGAACCATCCACATAGATCCGACCGCCCCCCAATGTTTCATCCTGCACCACAACAATATGATGCCAGGTGTCATCATTGATCATTTCTGATGCTGTGACGGACCATTGCCAGCCATTGCTGTAGGTCCAAAAATTGGGATTACCATTCCCGTTAATCCGCAATTGATGTTCACCGTTAAATCCACCATTGCGCTGCTGGATTATGACCTGATCTGTTCCTGTTGTCTGCACCCAGAGAGAAATAGAAAAATCACCGGACCCGCTCAACAAATTCGTCCCTAAATCCACATAATCATCACTGCCATCAAACGATAAATATCCGTCACCATTTAGATCGTATTCCACAGCTAAATCATAAGTCAGGACAGACCCGGTCTCGCCGCTGTTGGATATTACCCGCTCTACAATAAAAACGGTATCCGGAGGCAGGTTCAGGGTGATGGTGGTGGCATCAACCGTTATCTGTGGAACGGCAGAATTATGGATCATGAAAAAGGAATCGTTTATATCAAAAAATATGTTATCAGCGCTTTTCACCAGCAACCGGCAGGCAGGGCTAGTGGGAATTACTGGTACCACGATATCATGGGTGCCATCATTGGCCACAGCTTCAGCCAGTACAATATCAAAATTTTCGCCGCCATTGATGGACAAATATATATCCACCGCAGCACTATTCACCCCCGCTGGTTCATCTGTATTGGCCACATCCCAGCTGACAGTTGCAGTAGTACCCACTTCCCAGGTTATTGCCTCCGCCTGCGATATTACCCGGAACGGCCCCGCATCCCCGGCAACAAGTAACTGGACATTGGCATAACTGAAACCACCGGCATAAAGATTATTATCCCGGGCCAGCAGCCGCATATTTATCTCCCGTTCGGCGAAAGGCAGTTTTTCAATCAGGTAGTCGTTCCCTGGGCTAAGGGGTGTGTCGTACTGATTTTCAAGCAAGCCGGCCATGTGAGGGAAATACCTTTTGTAGCCCTCCAGAGTACCATCCACGCTGCAGAACAACGGTCCGGTGAATTCCGGAAAATCCGGTGATTCAAAGGTAGAGTCAGAGGCGTCATTCTGCTCCCAGGATAATGTGGGAATATCAACAAATACATCCACAGCATAGCCTTCCAAGACAAATGGCGTTTCCTTGGGGATCGTGAATCCGCCAGCAGGTACACCAACTTCCGGCGGTGTATTGCCTGTAGGTACGCGTGTCCAGCCGCGCTGGTAATCATAACCATTGCTCCAGAACATCTCTTTCTGGTATTTGATGGCAATATCAATGGTGTGTGACGTATACTGATCACCGCCACTGCCAGGCAGCGTATTCCCCCGCCAGCACATAATGCTACCCCCAATTGTACTGCTCCAACCATTTTCTATTGAACAGTTATGACTGGAACCCAGATTATGACCGATCTCGTGATTAAATATTGTGTAATAAGGCAGGTTTGCAGATGTGGATCCTGGTACATAGGCCAGGCCGCCACCATAGCCCACATTGAACACAGCACCATATTCCCACATCAAGGAACTGGCCGGGGTATTATAACCTCCGGGACCAATTACTTCCGTTAAATAATCCAGCACTCTTGGTAATTCCACATACATATCATATTCCGTAAATAACCAGGGCGTCTGGGTGTCATCTGTATATATTAGCGAATCACTGTCTTCGATCAGTTCCAAGCGAAAGCTTAACTCTCGCACCCATAACAGGTTGATCTGGTTTACCAGGGCATTCATCCAGGCCAAACCGCCAGCTACTGTGCCATCCGCAAATTCATTATTGGCCTCAGCGGTCAATATACCAGCGAAACGGTATGTGACTAGTGTATCACCAATCGTATAGCAGGGCTGGGTCTCGCCCACACAAGCCGGGAAATCATTCCGACTCACGCTGACGCCGGGTGGCGGTTCTACCATAATGGCATCCCCGCTGCCACAGCCGAGGCAATGGTTGATTATTGGCTCTGTATTCTCCTGGTAGGAAACGCGATAGGTACCAGTAATTTCCTTTACGGGATCGATGAAAATGTTGCCCTTGCTACCCAGGATCATGGCCTTGATACCACTGTTGCTGGTAGTTACACTCACCCGTTCACTGGGATTGTCAAGCCCGATGCCGGTATAGGTCTGGATGTCCGGATATTTCTGGGCCAGGCTGGCAGGCATAACCGGGGATAAAAACATGCGAAAATCCTTGAACTTCCCTTCCGGCGTTGGAAAGGCAACTACTGTATTGGACCGGGCAGCAGCAGCCAGTACCGGGCTGGAAAGTAATGCTGCGGACAGTGCATCCTTATGCAATACGGCCCGGTCGGTGACAACGTTGCAGGTCCAAGCATTAATGGTGGCATAACTTTGAGTTGCAAGACATAGGGGCAATACCACAACCAGTCCAAACAACTGTTTCATTAATGATACCTTGTTGGACAAAATCTGTTAATATTATGCATAATAATCGCGTACATTTTGCCACAGTAAATTACTGCGTACACATAGATATTAGACCCGTGAAAATAAAAACAATTCTGATCGTTGTTGCATCCATGCTGGCTAGCTGCAGTTTATCCAACACTGAACCTGTTATCACCAGTCTCACCGCTGATAACACAACCGTGACCCCTGGTGAAAATGTAGTATTAACCTGCAACGCGGAAGATGATGATGATGATGATTTAACCTATAGCTGGGAATGTACAAACGGCAGTTTAGCTCCAAACGGAAGCACTGCTACCTGGACAGCGCCTAGTGAGCAGGGAACTTATTCTATTTCCTGTGAAGTGGTAGATGGGAATGACGGAAGCACCATGGAAATCATCGATATTACTGTAATATGAAGCAGACCTTAATTGTCACCAGTATCGCGCTACTAGCCCTGTTTATTTGGAGTTGCGGCGACAACTACAATTCAGGAAATGAGATCCTTTCGCTCACGGCCAATGATTCGCTGGTGGAAGCAGGCGGTTCGATACAGCTGGAGTGCACAGCTACTGATGAGGATGGCGACAACTTGGGATACATCTGGAAAAGCGCCAGCGGTACATTGACACCTGACGGCAATAAAGCCACCTGGGTCGCTCCTCTTGAACTCGGTATCTACTTTATTTCCTGCACCGTGGCTGATGGGTACGGCGCATCGGACGCTGCGACTATCGCTATTGAAGTAATCCCACTTGCCGGTGTCGGAGTTTCCGGTAAAGTACTAAATGCGGTAGACCGCAGTCCGGTAGCCAACGTATTGGTAACAATATCTGGACAAACAGGAACCACTAATGCTAACGGCAATTATACAATTCCAAATGTGGGTACCGGCAATCATGACGCAGCTGGAACCAGCGATGGGTTTTGTCCTTTCAGCGCACCATTTACCATACCCGATGAATACGATGGAGAATCGTTTACCTATAACTTCTCTATGAGCCCTATGTTGGAAGCAGGGCAAACACGCATGGTCCTCAACTGGGGCCCAACGCCCCCTGACTTGGACTCCCACTTGCTAACACCGGATATCGAAGGCAGTACCCACCATATATATTATGGCAATGTCGGCAGCTATACGGCGGTGCCCTACGCCAAGCTGGATACGGACGATATCAATGGCTACGGTCCGGAAACGATCACCATTAACCAGGCGTTTGCGGGAACCTACACCTATTATATAAAGAACTTTAATGGCGGTAGTGATGGCCTGAAAAATTCAGGTGCGGTGGCTCAGGTCTATAGCGGCGAGTCCTGTGACGCCACTATTATTGAAGTACCAACAGATAGTGATGGATTATACTGGTATGTATGTGATATTGATGGCAGTACGGGGGATATTACGGTAGTGAATCAGATCCAGAACTCGGCGCCGTAAAAATTTATATAAAAATAGATAAATAATTCATTTATACACCAGTCGCAGACGCATTTGTAATAGTGCCATCATTATTACCCTGTTTATCAGTGGCAGTTTCATCAGTGAAATCCCAATAGCTAACTAAATTAGTACCACTGAGAAAATCCGTGATATCAAAATCCTTATTCTGTATATAAAGTGTCCTTACGTGGGCAAAGGTGAGTTCGACATTCCAAATTGCAACGCCATCAATAATCCCATTATAATCTAGGGTTGAGCTTGAT